>JAEEGL016809562.1_pt1 | contig 95418 bp, 60 predicted proteins | sample 9134231 | NCBI WGS metagenome assembly JAEEGL01 (sample SAMN16246548, study PRJNA631951) | gut metagenome | biome: gut microbiome; feature: rumen; material: fiber-attached | host: Bos | place: Iran: Karaj | collected 2018-10 | reverse complement strand
GTTTTTCACACTGTATCATGCGATACTGTGCGCTTATGCGGTATTAGCAGTCGTTTCCAACTGTTGTCCCCCGGTATAAGGCAGGTTACCCACGCGTTACTCACCCGTCCGCCACTAGAATTACAACTTAGCAAGCTAAAATGTAATTCCCGTTCGACTTGCATGTGTTAAGCACGCCGCCAGCGTTCATCCTGAGCCAGGATCAAACTCTCAAATAAAGTTTAATCTCAACCAGCATAAAACTGGCTATCCATTCATTACTGAATAGGTTTCGTTCTAAATGAATTTCTTCATCGAACTATCTCTGAAAATTTCTATACCGGTTTTCGCCGGTTTAAATAGGAATTGTTCAGGGATGCATTAGTATTGAATTATCAAGGAACTTTGAGTTAATCGCGTAGCGATTTACTCCAGAGCTGCGCTCACGCGACAGCCTATATAAAATATCACAGCCAAAATATCATGTCAACAAAAAATTTCAAAAAATTTGAAAATATATTTAAATACGCATGGAATCTGGTTTTCAGCCAATTTTTTATTTTATAAATATATAATTCAAAACAAAAATATGGCTCAGATGATTGCCCTCGAGAAGATGGAATTCCAGCTGTTTACGCTTTGTCCTTATCTCCGCCTGGGAACTCTCCTCCATGGTTATGAGCTTAGTATCGTCAAGGGATACCATAATAAGACTCTCTCCGGCAGTATTAACACTCTGTCCCGAAGCAAGTCTCATTTTCTCTTTAAGTGTCAGCTCATTTCGGCTGTCATCATACAATACGACATCACCAAAAAGACGCTGAAGTCTCATGGTGACGGCAAGATATCTGTCTATGTACAGGTTCACAGCTATAACGGCAACCACAGCTACCGTCACTGTGGTAACAGCTGCGATCAATAGTTTTTTCTGCTTAATGGAAAGTTTTGCAAGAGTCTTCATTTTGTAGAATATTACGATTGAGTAAATCCCCCATAAGTTTATAATTATAAATAAGACCCTTGTTTTCAACTTATTAGGGGTATATCGTTATCTGAATATTACTAAAAGACAGATATTGGAAACGATTTGATTTTGCAGAACATGGAACCCTATTTATTAGGAAAATTCATGGAAACTACAGTTAAAAAAGAAAAAAATACAGAAAACGTCATCAAAACAGGAAACCTGAAGAAAGCTATTCTTCATCTGCTGACTGCTGCCCTTTTTTTCTCACTGATGACATTTTTCGTAAGAATATCCGGTGATCTCCCAACGATGCAAAAAGCCTTTTTCAGGAACTTCTTTGCGCTTATAGTTGCTACCTGTGCACTGCTAAAGAACCATATAGGCTTTTCAGTAAGAAAAGGTAACGGTGTCTCACTGCTGATGAGATGTCTTTTCGGAACCAGCGGAATGATCGCAAACTTCTGGGCCATAGACAGACTGGGGATTGCCGATGCAAATATGCTTAACAAACTCTCGCCCTTTTTTGCCATAATCGTGAGTTTTTTTATCATGAAAGAAATACCTTCAGCACTGGACTGGACCTGCGTTGCAATTGCATTTATCGGTTCACTTTTTATCATCAAGCCCTCCACCGGACTTGCTGTGATTCCGGCTCTTGTTGGGTTATACGGCGGTTTCGGTGCAGGTGCTGCATATGCTTTTGTTCATAAGATGGGAAAGACAGGTCAGCCCGGCAAAACCATTGTTTTTTACTTTTCACTTTTCTCATGCCTTGTGACAGGACCATTCCTGATCTTCGACTGGCACCCCATGTCTTTAGCACAGTGGGGATGTCTTATCGGAGCCGGAGTCAGTGCGGGAATTGCACAGTTCAATATCACGGCAGCATATCAAAACGCTCCCGCTAAAGATATCTCTGTATTTGATTACACGCAGGTGATCTTCGCAGCGATACTGGGAATGATATTCCTGGGAGAATTCCCGGACGGATTCAGCCTTATCGGATATGTGATTATCATAGGAGCTGCGGTGATCAAGTGGAGTATAGCTAGGAAGAAATGAGTCAAGGTGTGGAACAGTGGGGGACGGTTCCACACCTGTTTCACCCCACGATAGCATTCTTATGTGACAGCCACTTTCCGCTGATGGTTCTGGAAACGTAGCATATTGAACGCACAACCCAGTCGATGGTCATTGCGGCCCATATTCCGAGGAGTCCGAATCCAAGCTTTAATCCAAGGATATATGCAAAGCCTATCCTGAAGATCCACATGGAGGCTATCGCGATGGACATGGTAAATCTCACATCTCCCGCAGCTCTTAATGCATTGGGTAATGCAAAAGAAGGAGTATGAGCAAGGATCGACATAATACAGTTAAATCTAAGCACCGTCACCACAAGATCCGTGGTTTCCTCACTAAGGTTAAAAACAAAACAGATCTGTCTTGCGAAGATAAAGATCAAAACGCCAAGTATTGCAGTAAAAAGATATGAGGCCTTCATAAATTTCTTGATCAGCTTATAAGCAGTCTTCTCATCCCCAGCACCTATAGCCTGACCGGTAACCGTAACCAGTCCCGTACCGATTGAGTTGCTGGGGATATTCTGGAAACCCGCAATGGTATTAGTTATTGCATTAGCGGTAATCACCACGGTTCCAAGCCCTGCAGTCATAGTGGAAACGATTAATTTACCAATCTGGAAAATAGAATTTTCAAGTCCCGTGGGAATACTGATATAGAGGATCTTGCGCAGCATTTCTTTATCGGGCTTCAATGTTATCTTAAAGGCAAGTTTTTTATTATTTACCAGTGCATATATTATGCAGATACTGCTGATGATCCTGGAAAAAAGTGTGGCAAAGGCTGCCCCCGCTGCACCCATATTAAATACATAGATAAGTATGGCATTACCGATTATATTGATGATGTTTGCTACAAAAGAAACATTCATCGATATTTTTGAATTGCCAATAGCCCTGAAAAGTGCGGCGCCGGAACTGTAAAGACCGAGAAAAGGAAAAGATAAAGCAACAATATAGAAATATACGGAAGCACTGTCAAAAACATCGGGCTCAATCTTTTTATATAAAAGATTTAAAATGCCATGATTAAACAGAACAGCAACACACATAAAAACTGTTGATATAAATACAACCGAAAGGAAAAGCTGAGCTGAAGCTTTCTTCACCAGCTTGTCATCGCCGTGGCCCATAAACTGAGCCACCACAATACTTCCGCCTGCGGCCAGTGCACTAAAAAGGCCGACCAGAAGCACATTTATCTGATCGACCAGTGATATTCCCGAAACAACAGTCTCACCACAAGACGAAACCATGACAGTATCTGCCATGCCCATGGTAATAGCCAGTGTCTGTTCAATTACAAGAGGAATTATAAGTTTTCGGAGAGATCTGTCGGAAAAATCCATAAGATCACAAAACCCTTCTCTCCCATTCAGACCCGTTCTTTGAAAGCTTTACCGAAATAGAATCAATGTTATTTGCAAGACTTTCGTCTATCTCAAATATCAGCACCGCATCAATCTCTTCATTATCCCTGAGATCAAGCTGAAGTGTCGACATATCATCGTTAAGCATCGTGACAAGAGCAGTTGCCGTTGTACCGTCGTTAACACGACACTTGAAAGCTATATTGTCTGAAAGGAAATTAACATTTACATCGCTACCGGATCCGTTATAAAGCGAATACCAGAGCACAAGGAATTTCTTACCTGTGGTAGCATCCACCACAAAATACTCTGAAATATCGGCATCCTCGGGATATGAAGACTGGACCGTATAACCTTTATAACTAAGAAGCATACCGGAAGGAAGTTCAAGGAAGTCTTCCATTGTGTCGCTTGCATAACCGGTATCGCCGGATTGCTGATCCTCGGTCCTGTCTATAGCATCGGGACCCTCGGGAGTTTCATCTTCTGCTTCGGCGGTTTCTGTCTGTCTGGCAAGTTCAGCCTCTGCAGCTCTTTCAGCCGCAAGTCTTGCAAATTCATCTGCAGCTTCCACCTCAGCGTAATCCACAAGACGGCTTCTGTGTTCCGCATCATAACGGAGCATGGCAAATGCCGCATACTCGCCCACCTGCTGAGTCTGAGCTTCAGAAAGTTCAGATATTTCAGACCCACAGCCGCACATAAAAACCGCACAGGCAACAAAAACACTTATTGATTTAAAAACATTACAAAACTTCATGAAAGAAGCTCCTTACTCCCCGGAAACCTTCTTATTCTCTCTTACTTCAAGAACAAGATAAATGCATCCGATAGCCAGTGCAAAGGCTCCCACAAGAATATACATTATGGTCTTGGCTCTGGCATCCCCAATAGAAACAAAATCTACAATAGCTATTTTACCACACATCAGGATAGAAAGCACCAGTCCGTAAATCCTGACGGATCTCTCCTTAAGAATAAAGCCTATAACAACACTTACAAGGGCTATTCCCATAAGAATAATGCTGAGGATGAATTTTCCCTCAAGAGGCATGATAAGTGAGATAAAAGTAAGATAAGCAGGGATCATAATGAATTTTCCCGCAAACACCATGCCGTACTCTTTGTTCAAAAGGAGGATCACAAGTGCAAGACCGAATATTGCGGCAATGCAGAATATAAATACACCTTCTGCCGTGACATCAAGATTTGAGCAAAAGGCAAGCAATAAAAGGTCAAATACAAGGGCAAACCAGTTATATACACGGAAATGTCTTCCTTTAACGGAATCAAAGTAATTGATCAGGAAAGTAAGAAGAAGCACGATTCCCATGGATGCAGCTTCACCCAGATCTCCGGGGATCACAACATCAGCAAGGCAATAGCATACTGAGAACAGGTAAATACACTGTACCGCTGTTGCAAATCCGCGTCCGATGAAAATTCCTGCTATGGCACACGCAGAAAGAAGTATAGCTGCAAAATACTCTTCAAAGTCATTTGCATAATCATAATTTCCGCAGGTCAGAAGTAGTATTGCAATAACTATCTGCATCAGCAGATCCACAACCTTATATGCCACGTTATCAAACTTCTTCGCAAAAATCCTCGCTACCAGAGCATAGAGAACATAAACGGGAGCAATAATATAAGTGCACTCGGTTGTTGTAATGATCTGAAGACCGGTCAGACATATTGTCAGGAAAAATACAAAGGCCGAAGGGTTCTTATCTCTGTAATATTTTATAAGAAGAATGATCTGAGGGACTACGATCAAAGTATAGAACAAGACACCGCAAAGAATGGATTCTGAAGTATTAAAATCTGAATTCAGAGCACCAAACAATACAAGTCCCGTAACGCCGTAGAAAAATGCAGCTATTCCCATTACGGATGCTTTTAGTCCAAATATGCCGGGGAAGGGTGCTGTTTCGTAGGATGCATTTTTTTCGGTAAAGTAGTAAATAAGAAGTACTACCAGCCAGGAAGCCGTCATAAAGATTATCTTAACTCCGGCCCCGTCCCCTCTGACCTCTCCTATACTAAATGTCATGGCAGAAAGCATATAGAGGAATTCAGCTATGATCATAACAACTCCGGTAATGGCTGCATTTTTCTTTACAGGGAAAACAAGCCAGAGTACGGAGATCAAAAGAGTTCCAATGGTAACCACAAGATACTCACCGGAAGTAATGTCACTTCCGATACATACGGATGAAATAAAAGCTGCCAGGAAACCTATTACCGAATAAAGCTGGCTTTTACGTACGTAACCAAAAAAGCATACCAGTATCGCACATATAGCCAGGATAAAGGCCGCAGCACCAAAACCGATATTACCGAGACCACGATAATTAACTACAGTGGTCAGGAAAACGCCGCTTATTGCAATAGCGGTAAATACTGATGAAAGCTTGGGAACAAAGCGTCTGACAACAAGTTCGGAAACAGCAAGCACTATACCGCAGATGGCATAAAGAACCATTCCCTGAGCGAAGGTATCAAGGAAATTAACTGCAAAATATACTAGTCCGGTCAAAAGAAGAACGGAACCAAGGATCGACATGATAATGGCGCCCACGGTGTACTCAGGCTTGGGGGTAATGCTCTGTCTGGGAGCCTGAGCGGGCTGAACAAAATAAGGCTGTGCAGGCCCGGGCTGATAAGTCTGTTCAGGCTGAGTGGGGCAAAACTGCGCAGGCTGTGGCTGAAATGCCTGTTCAGACTGAGACTGAGGTTCTGCTGTCTCCGGAATTTCAGAAATATCAGAGGTTTCAACTGAAGGAGTTTCAGCATCTGCAAGTGTCTCAGCAGCCACCGGAGTCTCTGCAGTTTCCAGAGTCTCTGTCACTGTGGGATTTTCAATTACCTCAGGTGTGGTGACCGGCTCAGCCGCGGGAGTTTCGGGAGTGAAAACAGGCTCAATCACAGTTGTCTCAGAAGCCACGCCGGCTTCAGCGGATGCGGGTGCTTCATTAACAACAGGAGCATCCATATTTCCGTAAATAGCTTTGAAGTAAAGAGGCTCAACCGTTTGTCCCTGGGAAAGCATCCTCTGGGAATAAATATCATAATTATTTATGAGTTTCTTACGGATCTCATCCGCATATTCCGGAGCGGATTTCAATTCAAAAGAAATGCTGCCTAAAAACTGGGAAAACTGAGGATCCAGGGAAGAACCCATAAGAATTCCAATCTCATAGTTAAGCTGTTCCGCTTTTGATTCAAATGTTAATCTCATAATGCCACCTCTATTTAGATTCCATTTCAAACCAGAAAACTACGCCGTTATCCGTGTTCTCAACTCCGAAATTGCGGCCAATGGATGTCTGAATTGCCTTAACAATGGATAATCCCACTCCGCTGCCACCGTATTCCCTGGTGCGGGCGCTGTCGGCTTTATAGAATTTATCCCATACTCTTCCCAATACATCATCAGGAATATGATCACCGGTATTAAAAACCGAAACCCTTAATATATTACCACGGTTTTCAAAGGATATTCTTATTATTTTCCTGCCATCCGCCTCTTTGCAGTAATGAATGGCATTTGTAAGGTAATTGGCAAATACGATCTCTGCTTTGTAAGGATCCCCCCATACATATGCACCGGCTTTTTCTCCAAACTCCACTTCTGCTCCAGTTTCATTAATTAGAACAGCTGCAGACTGAAGATAGTTACTGATCACCTCGTACATATCAAAGCGTTCCATATCAATTACGTCATCGCCGCTTTCCAGCTGTTCAAGATCCAGCAGTTCCCTGACAAGTTTATTCATCTTGCCGGCTTCATCAATGATAACATCCAGATAATAATCCCTGCTTTGAGGATCATCTGAAATACCTTCTTTTAACCCTTCAGCATAGCCCTGGATCAGTGAAATTGGTGTCTTTAATTCATGAGACACATTGGAGATGAATTCGGAATGCTCTTCCGCTGCTTTTTCTTTTTTCTCAATATCTCTTTTCAGTTCATTATTGGCAGTCTTAAGTTCGGATATGGATTTTTCCAAAGATTCAGATAAGTGATTAATGTTATTACCAAGAAGCCCTATCTCATTAACATCGCCGCCTGAATATCTTGCATCAAAATCAAGATCCACCATCCGTGATGATATTTCATTTAGTTTAAGTATGGGTGAAGAAATTCTTCGGGAAATAAGAAAAATAACAAATGCACCGATCACGATTCCGCAAAGCCCGATAAAAAGATAGAATCTGTTGGCATATGAAGCTGCTGTACCGATGCTTTCCATGGGAGTTCTTACGAGAAAAGAATAACCATTTTCAAGCCTTCCGAACATTTCGAGATAATCATGATCAGATGAAGTTGTTTTTCGTATCAGATAATCTTCTGTTTTTTCTATGATTTCATGATTGGATTCAGGCCCAAGCCCGAAGATGTAGCCCACAAGCACCATGTCTATATCACGTTCACGGTTTTTTGATGCATAAACGATATCCGAATCATCATTAAGGATAATGACGGAAAAATTGTTTTTCATGGACAGATCATCCAGTTCAAGGTACAACGAAGTACCCGGGTCATCAAAAGAGGATTCATCGGAATCCTTAAGAAGCCCCTCGTATACCGAGCGGATGATCTTTACTTTATTGTATTCATAGTATTTGGGAAGAAAAAGAGAACTTAATGCAATGGTCACACAAATGATCAAAGCCATCAGTCCTGCAAAGATCAGTGTGTACTGCCATTTAAGCGGGAAAAATGCTTTTGAATTTTTAAGGGAAGTTTCATTCATACTTCGAACTTATATCCCATTCCCCATATGGTCTTTATCATCTCTCCGGCTTCGGGGCCAAGCTTTGCGCGAAGTTTTTTCACATGGGTATCTATGGTACGGGCTTCACCGAAATAATCATAATCCCAGACACTGTTCAGTATCTTCTCACGGGATAAAGCAATGCCCTTGTTTTCGGCAAAAAAATTGAGAAGTTCAAATTCTTTATAACTGAGATCAACCGGTGCATCATTTACAAATACCTGATGAGCCGAGCGGTCTATACGGATAATACCGCATACCAGCACATCACCGGTGGAGCTTTCAGGCATGCTCCTTCGTAAAAGTGCCTGAACCCTTGCAACAAGGATCTTCGGGGAGAATGGTTTTGAAATATATTCATCAACACCGAGAGAAAAACCTTTCAGTTCATCTTTTTCCTCTGATTTTGCGGTAAGCATAATGATGGGAACATGTGAATTCTTTCGGATAGTCTCAACAGCACTCCACCCGTCCATTACAGGCATCATGACATCCATGATGATAAGGGATATACTCTCATCCTCATTAAATTTGTCCACAGCTTCAAGACCGTTTACGCACTCCACCACCTCAAAGCCTTCTTTTACAAGAAAGTCCCTGAGTAGCTTACGCATACGCTCTTCATCATCTGCAATTAATACTTTGATGCCGTTCATTCTTTAGTTTCAATCTCCTAAAGCCTGTTCTTCTAACTGCAGGTCAAGATTTCTTTCAGCTTCCCTGACAGCCTTCTCCCTTTCGGTAAGTTCCTGATCCCAGGCCGCATATCTGTTGGTTATGGCTGCTTCGTAGTTTAGGATGTTGGGATTATCGGAATTTTTTGCAATCCAGAACATTATTATGACCGCAATTATCAGTGCTATGTTAAGAACCACTGAAACGAAGAGAAATCCGACCTTTTCCTTCTTTTCCGGTTCCTTTTTACCGTTCTTAGGCATGGCAGTTGTATCATAGAACATGTAAAGAGGGATGGGCCTTACTTCTTCCTCGGAATAATCAAGAGTTTCGATCAAATATTCACGTATTTCAGTAAGGAAGCCGATACCCACCGGGGTCTTGAAGAATTTCTCATCTATGGCCTTATCATAAAGAGCTTTAACCGTCTCCGCATCACCACGGTCAAGATGGCTCTTAAGATAATCGATCTTCTTTATCTCAGACTGAGCAAGAATTGCATCATCAAGACAGGCAAATTCATATCCCAATGCAGTTACTTTGTTCTTATCCGCCATAATTTTCCCTCACAGGTTAATCTTAACAGAAATAAAGCTCTAAGCTTCAAAATACACAGAAAAATCACAATTGTTGGAACGTGGGGACGGTTCTTTCGTTCCGCTAGAACTGCAGAATTCCGTATTTATATTTAAGGTTTAAAATCCTTCTTACACTCTCATTGATCCTTGCTTCGGAAATGGTTCCGTTGTTAACGGCATTTTCCAGTGCCGCGACAGTGGCAGGAAGATCAGAAGGCATAAGCAATACGTCGCAGCCCGCCTGAACGGCTCTTACGGGAATCTCAGAAACACCATAGAAATCTGTCATAGCTTTCATCTGAAGAGAATCAGTCATGATGATCCCGTTGAAGCCCATTTCATTTCTAAGGACTCCGCGGATCAGATTTCCGTTAAACAGTGCAGGTTCATCCCCCATTTCACTGACTATAAGGTGTCCGATCATAACACAGTCAGCACCGGCTCCTATTCCTGCAGCAAAGGGTACAAGCTCTTCTCTTCTGATCTGATCCATGCTCTTATATACATAAACCGCACCGTAGTGACTGTCAGCTGATGAATCGCCATGTCCGGGAAAATGCTTCAACGTACAGGCAATGCCCTGAGAATGAAATCCCAGAACTGCCCCGGAAACAAGTGTTGCAGCCTGAAAATAATCGTCACTGTAAGCTCTGTCACCGATTACGGTATTCTGTGGATTGGACCAGACATCGGCAACGGGAGCAAGGTCTAAATTAAATCCAAAACTTTTTATATCCGATGCAATGACAGAAGCGTTTGCCATTGCCATTTCAGGGCCAAGATCCTTGTAATCCAGCATGGGACCGATACGGGTCGTTCCCAGAGAATTCATAAGTCTCGCAACTCTTCCGCCTTCTTCATCCAGAGTCATAATCAACGGAATCTGCGAATAACCCTGAGTAGTCTGAAGCATAGTTATGGTCTGATTCCTGTTGGAAAAGTTGGAAGAATCGTAAATTATACCTCCCACAGGATAAAGAGCCAGTGCGGTTTGAACTGAAGTTCCCGCGGTTGTCAGCTTTCTTTCACCCGTAAGGGTTGTGGTGGATACGATGATCATCTGACAGACTTTTTCGTGAAGAGTCATGGATGCAAGCAGAGATTCAACATCCGTGGGCTTTTCTTCAGGAATTTCGTCACTGATGACCTCTTCCTGCGATAAATCAGTCTCTTCCTCAGGATCCGGATCATTATTTATATCATTATTATCCGGATCGGCATTAGCTTCTATTCCGGAATTGTTTTCCGGATCAGAACCCGCAGGAACATCCGAAGTACTACCATTAATATCTCCGCCATCAGATATTGCAGCACCCTCACCGCATGTTTCAATAATCGGTTCCGAAACATAACCTCCATCAGTTTCCGGCAAAGTCTGTCCTTCCTGTGAAGCAGCCTGTGCAATATCTATACCGTCCTGAACCGTATGCTTATCCTTATCCCTGTACATGTCAGAAAATATCCCTGTAATGAGGATCAGTGCAAAAACAGCAAGGACCGCTATCAAATTTTTGTATTTACCACTGAATATATTCACAACTTATGTATTATACCATTTTTTAAGCTTAAGATTACAGCTGAGAAAAATGAATAAATATCCATAAAAATCGCAATAATTTGGTAAGAATTAGAGGAATAAATCATCTATAATCTATATGTATTTCCAATTTTCTTAAAAGGGAGGTCCATATGCTCAGACAAACAGAAGTAAAAAACGGAAAAATCTGCGGTCTTCCGGGGAATGACACGAGAATAACCGTTTTTAAAGGTATACCCTATGCAGCTCCCCCCATCGGTGAAAACAGATGGAAAGCGCCACAGCCTGTGGAAGACTGGGAAGGGGAATTAATGGCTCATGAATTCGGACCCATTTCAGCCCAGGACAGACCTGGTATGGGGGATGATATCTATTGCCGTGAATGGCATGTCGATGCGGATATTCCCTTAAGTGAGGATAGTTTATATCTGAATATCTGGACTCCCGCAAGATCCAGGGACGACAAATTTCCCGTTCTTGTATGGTATTACGGTGGTGCTTTCCAGTGGGGATACACAGCGGAGATGGAGTTTAACGGTGAAGCTCTGGCAAAGAAAGGCATCATCGTAGTTTCCATAGGCTACAGGCTCGCTGCTTTCGGATTCCTTGCTCATAAAGAACTTACCGCAGAGGATCCCGAACATCCCACTAATTTCGGAGTTCTTGACCAGAAAGCAGGACTACACTGGGTTTATGAGAATATCGAAGCCTTCGGAGGTGACCCCGAAAAGATCACCATCGCAGGTCAGTCTGCAGGCGGAGCAAGTGTAATGAACCAGCTTTCCCACGAAGGCAATTGGGACATTATTAAGGGTGCTGCTATTTTTTCGGGAATCATTAAAGTAGACGATCCCGCAAGAGATATCTTCACTCCTCTGCCCCTTGAAAAAGCGGAGGAACTTGGTGCGGAATTTATTGACAGCCTTGGAGTTAAATCAATCGAGGAAGCAAGAAAGATAGAAACCCGGGATATCATCAAAGCCTATTCCAGATTCGTCAAAGACCACAGAATGTTTTTTCCTGTGGTGGACAATAAATTCAGCTTCGGGGATCCCAGAGAAAGAATCGAAAACCGCCAGTGCGCTGACGTTCCCATCATTGCCGGCAATACCGCCGATGAATTTACATTCGGCAATGTGAACGTGGTTGAAAAGGCTGTTAAGAATACCTTCTTTGAAGCAGAAAAAAATGAACCCGAGCAGAGATTTTTCTATTACCGCTTTGATCCGGACATTCCGGGAGACGGACACGAAGGTGATTCATATCCCGGCACATTCCACTCCTGTGACCTGTGGTTCTGGTTTGATACTCTTGAAAAATGCCACAGACCTTACACCGGAAGACATTACGATCTTGCTCACTCAATGAGTGATTATCTCGTTAATTTCGTTAAGACCGGCGATCCTAACGGCAGAGGATTTGATAAAAAACTTCTTCCTCAGTGGAAACCCTTCAGGGATAAAGACCGCTATGAGATGGAATTTACCGGATACGGAGCGGTCCCCAAATATGAAGGCGGCATAAGGCAGAATACCTGCAAGCAGGCAGTAAACCCCTATCTTCCCAGCTGGGAATATATACCCGACGGCGAACCCTATGTCTTCGGAAACAGAGTATATGTGTACGGTTCTCACGATATCTGGGGCGGAGAGACATTCTGCCTCGGCGATTATGTTGCATGGTCTGCTGACATTAACTCTCTCGGCGACTGGAAATACGAAGGTATAAGTCTTTCCAAAACCGAGGATCCTTTAAACAGAGACGGTCATATGTGCCTCTATGCTCCCGATGTGGCCCTTGGCCCTGACGGAAAATATTACATGTACTATGTTCTTGATAAGGTAAGCTTGGTTAGCGTTGCGGTAAGCTACACACCCGCAGGTCCCTATAAATTCAAAGGTTATGTTCACTACGAAGACGGAACACGGTTAGGTGAAAAAGAAGGTGATGAGCCTCAGTTCGATCCAGGAGTTTTAACCGAAGGTGATACCACATATCTCTTCACCGGATTCTGCGGACATGGAGATAAATCAAGACACGGTGCAATGCTCACTGTTCTTGACAAGGATATGATGACAATCAAAAAAGCGCCTTCGATCGTTGTTCCCGGTTCATGCTACAGTGAAGGAACGGAATACAAAGGACATGCTTTCTTCGAAGCTCCATCCATCAGAAAACGTGGTGATATCTACTACTTCATTTACTCCTCGGAAGTAATGCATGAGCTGTGCTATGCAATGAGTAAATCACCTGAAGGGCCTTTTGAATATGGCGGAGTTATAGTAAGTAACTGCGATCTTCATATCGATTCATACAAGCCTGCGGACAAACCCACCGCATATGGTGCAAATAACCACGGAAGTATTGTTCAGATCGGCGATGACTGGTACATCTTCTATCACCGCCACACAAACGGAACATGGTACTCAAGACAGGGTTGTGCGGAAAAGATCACATTTACCGATGACGGACATATCCCTCAAGTAGAGATCACATCCTGCGGACTTAACGGTGGCCCTCTCTCTGACTACGGCGAGTATCCTGCATATATCGCATGTAATATCTTCACAACAGAAAATAAGATTTATGTTGAGTCTAACTGCCCCAGGATTGTTCAGGAAGGCGGAGATACAGTAGCCGCACCCGGATACATCAAAGATATCAGAGAAGGAACCACCGTAGGATTTAAGTATTTTGAACTAAAAGACGTTACAGGCCTTAAGATAAAGACAAGAGGTTACAGCAACGGTAAGTTCGAGATAAGAACCTCATTCGACGGAAATGTACTGGGAACAATAAATACAGAATACACAAATATCTGGACAGAAGGTGAATGCAGTTTTGGCAAGGTAAGCGGTAACTTACCGCTGTATCTGACCTTCACCGGTCAGGGAAATGTATCCCTGAAATCAATAGAATTTCTGCATTAAATATGAGCCAGGGGGACGGTTCTGGTGACTCGCTCCAACGGAGTGAGTCACCAGAACCGTCCCCCTGACTCATATAGTGGAGTAGACGGGAGTCGAACCCGTGTCCAAAGAACCATCCCTCTGTCCTTCTACTGTCATAGTCAGTTCTTTTGCCTTCTGCAGGCACGTTCTCCATCACAAAGGTGCTTCTGACAAACCTTCATTCAGGATAGCTTCATGATACGTATGCGCAGGCAAAGCTTACTGCACACCGTTTCTCACTATCGCGACGCCGGTGATCTGAGAAGTGAGTGTCTCAGGCCGACGAGCCCCATAAATGGGACGTCCCTCAACTACCTATTAGGCAGCGAGAGCGTACTGATCGTTATCAGCGTTTATTTTAAGTTGCGATTAACGGATCGCACCGGACAGCTTCTCCAGCTTCAAATTCCCTGTCGAAACCTTAACTACCCCATGTTTAATTTTCATAGAACCATATATATTATCGGCACTAATGCCAAATAATAAACCTACTGTTTGATCCTTACTTTGAAATCGCGCTCCGCTTCACGAGCTCTGTCTTTCTTGGCGATGGTCTCACGTTTGTCGTAGAGTTTCTTACCTTTTGCAAGGCCTATACGGACCTTTGCTCTCCCTTTAGAAAAGTATACATCAAGAGGAACCAAAGTGTAACCATCTTTTGAAACCGCTGCATCAAGCTTGGCAATCTCAGACTTGTGAACCAGCAGTTTTCTGACTCTCATAGGATCAACATTGAAGATGTTGCCCTTTTCATAAGGAGATATATTCATACCCATGATCCAGAGTTCGCCCTTTTCAATGCGAACCCAGGATTCCTTAATTGAGCATTTTCCCATACGAAGAGATTTAACCTCTGTTCCCACAAGAACAATTCCGCATTCATACTGCTCTTCAATGAAATAATCATGAAACGCTTTTTTGTTGTTAGCAATGAGCTTTGTATGCTCTTTTTCGTTAGCCATAATAGTATTTTACAATTAAATCAATAAAAATCAATCAAAGACTATACAGGAATAAAATCTATGGTTCTCTGGTTCAGATCGCAGGTTGCAACCTTCACCTTAAGTCTGTTGCCTATACCATAAAACCTTCTGCTTCGCCTGCCGGTAAGCCTCAGCAGAGATTCCTCGTATACATAATCATCATGAGGAAGATCATAGACACTTATCATACCTTCAATAGTGTTATCAAGTTTAACAAAAACTCCATACTTGGTAACACCGGATATGCTTCCTTCAAACTCTTCATCCATGTGATCTTCCATGTATCTGATCATCTTCAGCCTGTCCACCTGATATTCTGCCTCTGCTGCTTTTCTTTCACTTACTGATGATCTTCTGCAAACCTCGGGAAGTATTTCTTCGTAATGCTCCTTTAATTCTGAATTCATCTCTCCACGAAGAGTCTGTTTTATTATCCTGTGGATCTGAAGATCGGGATAACGCCTTATGGGAGATGTAAAATGACAGTAATACTTAAATGCAAGACCATAATGGCCGAGGCATTCAGGCTTATACTCCGCTCGCTGCATAGCTCTTAAAGTAAGAGTCTTGATCAGCATTTCAAAAGGAGTTCCCTCCGATGATTCCAGAAGACGTGCAATTTCAGTAGAACTAATAGCGGAATCGGAAAGATTGACCTTTTTAATAAGCTTTCTGTCCAGGCTCAAGCCGAGCTTTTCAAAAGTAGATACAAGGTCTCTGATCTTCACCATATCGGGATCTTCATGAACTCGATAAGCAAAGGGAATCTTTTTCTTGCAAAACTGCTTTGCTACTGTTTTATTGGCAAGAAGCATGAACTCCTCGATAAGAGATCTGGATGCACTGTGAATTCTGGGCCTGATATCCGTTACCCTGCCCTTTTCATCAACGCTTATCTCGCACTCTTCAATGTCAAAATCAACACTACCCTTAGAAAATCTTCTGTCTCTCAGGATTTGTGAAAGGTCTCCCATTTCGCAAAGGATCTTTTCAAAATCCTTATAGGATTTATCGGCATGTCCTTCAAGAACATCATCGACTTTTCCGTAGGTCATTCTTTTCTTACTTCTGATGACTGACTCGGTTATATAATGATCCAAGGTCTTGCCGTCTTCACCTATGAGCATAATGGCAGACAAAGAAAGTCTTTCTTCATCAGGGTTAAGGGAACACAGTCCGTTTGAAAGTTTCTCCGGAAGCATGGGGATCACCAGACCCGGAAAATAAACGCTGCATCCTCTTGCCAGGCTTTCCGCATCCAGAGGAGATCCTTCAGTTACATATTCGGATACATCGGCAATGTGCACGCCTACCACATATGCATCATCACCATCGGCAGTTTTAGTATGCTCAAGACTTACAGCATCATCAAAGTCACCGGAATCATCACCGTCAATGGTAAAAGTAATGATATCCCGAAGATCAAGCCTTTTTCCTTTGCCCTTAAAGCCGCTTTCAAAGATCTCAGCCATGGAACTAATCTTATAAAGATCATCAAGCTGTGAAGCCGAAGAACTGCCGGCAATGGTACCGTCTCCCGTGATCTTGTCGCAATACTTTGTTACATCCTCGGGAAATTCAGATCTTATATTAAGTGCACAGATCACACTTACGGCATCAATGGAAGGATCATCAGGGCTTCCTATGATCTGAATGATCTCGCCTTCGGGTGATCTTTTGAACTCACCGTAATCAGAGATTTTTGCAAGGACCTTCTGTCCGGTTTCGGCTCCCATGGTATTACCCTTTGGAATGAACAGATCCGAAGCCAGATTTCCTTTATCGGGAATCACAAAGCCATAACCGTTTCTGATAAGCTCAAATGTTCCCACAATTGTAGTAACCGAATGTTCGATAACCTTAATGATCTTGGCTTCCCTGCTCTTGGGAGCCTTTCCGTTACCATCAAACTCATCATTTAAAGGTCCGGGAGTCAGGAGCTCGATCTCAACCCTGTCACCGTGAAAGGCATAATTGGTATATCTTTCCGAGATAAAAACATCCCTGGTAAAGCCCTCGACACGGACAAAGCCATATCCCTTATCCGTGGCACAAAACTCACCCTCGTACCTGTAGAGCTGACCCTTTTTGGAACCGGATTTACCCTTAACAAGCTTAACCTTGGTCTGACGTTTACGACGGTCAGACTTAGGCGCCGATGAAGCAGAACCCTTTGATTTATTCAGTTTTCCGTAGTTTCCTTTTTTCTTCATAGGTAAAAAAATAGGGCGCCCGTAAAACGGACGCCCGAAAATCCGAATTTTTAAAATACATTGAGGTTAAGCACGATAGCCAGCAACATAAACAGTACTGCGAGAACTCTTGTGAACTTCACAAGTCCGTTCTCCATGCCGCGTCCTCTGTTCTTACCAAAGATTGATTCGCTGGCTCCTGCAATTGCTCCAAGTCCCTGGGACTTTCCTTCCTGCAAAAGAACCACCACGGTAAGAATCAGGCAGTCAAGTATAAAAAATATGGTAAGTATAGTACGAAGAGCACCCATTTGTTAATCCTCTTAAAACAAAATAATCCTACAAACTTGGTTATAATAGCACACAAGTTTATGTTCGTCAAGTGAGATCCATGAGTCAGTAGAACCGTCCCCGTGGCTCATCTCTCCTTCAGCAGATCCTGGACTTCTCTCTGGATGGCTGTTGCTATCTCCTCGGGAGTCTTACCCTGCATTGAACCATTGGCTACCGCAAGAGTCACGATATTGTCAATCTCAAAATCATTGAAGAACATCTTATCAATGCCGAGGAGATATTCATAAAACTCTTTTATCTCAGCATCTGTGGGCATTTCCAACTCATGGTATTCACCATCCACATAATAGGTGTAGTCCATGTTGTAGAACTCCGAAGAAGGATTATAAATATCAAAAGCTTTTTCACACTGATCCAGAAGAGCCGACTTAAGTACCGGCAGGTAATTATCAACAGACTCCTGAAATTCCTCGCTAAGTATCTGCTTAGCAAATGCCCAGGTTTCATCCTGATTCGGGGAATCCGGTGCCATTACAAGGCTTGTGTAATAAAGCATCGCAGATCCGCATCCGTCAACGGAAGGAAAACCGACAATATAAGGCTTACATTTATGTTCCTTATACTCATTTACATAGAAGCTGTGAACATCGTAAATGTACGCATCATCCAAACGCACGAGTCCATCACAGTACAGATGATCATAATTATCCCAGTAAAAATCCGTACCCTCCTGATCCAAATAAGAAGCTTCATTAAGAGTCATGGCATATCCGATCAGTTTCATAAAAGAAGGATCCGTAAAGTCACAGGTTCCGTAATGTAAATTAACCCAATTGTTTCCGTTTATATAAAGGGCATCACTTAAGAAATTGCTCCTGATCATATAAGGGCTGAATACCCTGTCACCATTTGCAAGGGTCTCATCGGAATACTCGAGAAATTCGTCAAAGCTCCAGTCTTTATAACCATCAATATAATCTTTATTACCAATGGCGGTATAGACCTGGAAATAAGGGATGATATTATAAAGGTTACCATCATAGGAAGATGCTTCAAACAGATTGGTAGCAAAATCATCTCTGTTCATATCGGGATCTTTGTCGATAAGAGCTCCGATATCAGCAAGAAGCCCTTCTTCACCGTATTTTCTGTAATCAATACGGCTTGTATCGTTAAGAAGCATGATATCAGGCATGGTACTATTTTCGATATCTTCCTTCATCTTCTCCAGATATGCATAATAATCGTCATTGCTCTTATAAATACTGTAGTCCTTTATAACAATACGGCATCCGTTATCTTCCAGATTGAACTTCTTTATAAGGCTGAGAATGTCATTCTGAATATAATCGGCACCGAAGGTAATGACTTTGGAAGGTTCAACATCATCGGACTCCACATAAGAGCAAAGAATAAGCTGAGACTTCTGATCCATATCATAAACGGTACCGTAGAATTTATCCGTTCCATCAACCGGAACAAAATAAGCAAATCCGGAGGAATAAATATCGGAATTAACAAAATCCATGAATGTTTCTGCTTTTCCACCCTTCGACCACTTAAGAAGTCCGAATTCATAGGGGAAAACAAACTCTGCATCGTCTGTCACACCAAGACAGTTAGAGCCTACCCCGGAGGAAATATCTATCTGCTGTCCGGGCTTAAATTCAAGATTCTCTCTGTCTAATTTGGAGACAGCAGAAATATCATTGTTATAATCCCAATAGATTACATAAATATCATCACCAACACACTGAAGTGAAATGACATCACCGCCGTTTGTTTTAAAATCATCATTTTCCGCTTCTATGCTGTTCTCAAGGCCTTCTGATCTGTCAGCACCGTATATAACGGCTTTTGTACGGTATTCTCCATCCTTATCCAGGGAACAATACTGAAAATATAGTGCACCGTCTGAAAGGAACTGTATCTTATCGGTATAATCATTAACATCAAGATATACGGGAATAAGATCAACCCTGGTACACTCTCCGCTTTCATTCCATTCTACATTGAAAAAATAATCAACGGACTCGCCTACATATCCGCCGAGTTCCATGGTCATGACAGCTTCGTATTTACCGTCACCCATATATGTAAACTGAGGGAAAGAAACATAACCCACAGCTTCGAATTTCATATTGAACTGCTTAAGGAAAGCATTATGATCATCAAAATGAATACCCTGAGGATTCTCATTAGCCTTGTAAAGATCGGACTTTTCATCGAGAGAATCATTGGGAAGATAATACGGAAGAGTTAAAGGTGCTTCATTTATAACCTTTCCGTTATCATCAAGCTCTACAAGAACCAGAGCATAGTTAGTGTAATCATCATATAATCTGACAATATAATAAGCGCCGTCATCGGTTTTACCGGATGCGCAGAAATATGCGGTATTAAAATCTATATCAAGATCCACAACCGAACAGTCATAGACATTTTCTCTTGCAAGTTCGGAATTAGGGCCGTAATCGATCTCTTCTTCCTCAACAGGCTCAGGATCTTCCTGCTGTTCCTCTTCTTCTGTTTCTTCTTCGGGCTCAGAAACCTCAGCAGGTTCTTTACCACAGGCTGCCAGTGAAAGAACCATGACAGATACAGTAAGAATGGTTGTGATCTTCTTAAAGAATTTATTGTGTCTCATAATAAAATAAATCCCTTCATAAGTTTAAATATATGCCCCTCCAGTGAAGTTCCGGAGAGGCATTTAGGATAAATACAGACAGTATTAATGATATATATCATTCAAATTATGTCTGATGATGCGATAGATCTCAGAGGCCTTTTCATTTCTGTAGGTTTTCTCTATCTCATCGTGAATTTGGGCAAGGCCCTTCTTGCCGCCACTCTTAACGATTATATCACATATGAGTGTGATCATATCGTCGGGTTCATCCGGAAGCAGAAGCTTAACTTTAGCTTCCATCTCACCGGATTTCTTAACAGGAGCTTTTGTGGAATCCTTTTTTACCGCTGACTTTGCGGGCTTAGATACGGTCTTGGGTTCAGTCTTGGGTTCGGTCTTAAGTTCGGGTTTTACTTCGTTTTTAGTTTCAGGCTTTGCTTCGGGCATTTTCGAAGGTTTAGCAGCTGTCTTAGTCTGTTTACCCGATTCAGCAGCTTTGGGCTGCCTGGGCGTTTCAGCCGCTTTAGTTTCTTTCTTCTTCACTCCGAATAGCGACTTCTTAACAGGCTTGGCAGGCTTTCCCGAAATCTGGGCCGCAGTCTTACGAGTCACGTTCACTTTCCGCTCTTCCCAGAATTTAAGAACAGCATCATATCCCGAATCATCGGAAATAATACAGTAATCCGCATTCTCATTTCCTTTTATCAGATACCCGAGATATGTGACCAGCTGGAAATCAAGTCCGTTCTTGCCGGTGTGGCACTGTATGAGCTGCACATTCTTCCCTGACGAGATAACGCCGTTCAAGTCCTCATATGAGACATTTCCGGAATTCATGGTATAAAACACGAAGATCTTGTCATTTTCCGTCATCCTGTCAAGGAGCAGAGTCCACACAGTACGTACATTTTCGGTATCGATAAGATAGATCGTATGATCCTTCAAGGGTTCTACCGCTTCTGTTTTTCTTGAAAAAATAGACATGTCCTTCCTCCTTTCATTAAGATTATCCGTATTCACGAACGATATAATTATATATTAATCAAAGTAACTATAAAACCTTATAAATACACAAAATCCGGGGCTTTCGCCCCGGATTTTACTTAAAAATACACAGTTTGCTTAACTGTTAAGGTAGCTTTCAACTTCCTCGTCGATCTTCTGTGCTGCTTCCGCAGAGGAAATCTCGCCGGCAAAGTACTGTCGTGCATATTTAAGAACTATCTCTTCAATCGTAAAATCTGAAAATTCGATTTTCTTACACGAAGCTATATGATCCTCAATAGCATTACATTCATCATCACCTGGAGAAGTTACCGTATATTCGACCCCGTTAAGAGTAAATCTGTAATATAAAGCATCGTGATAACTGAATTCTCTTACATCTTTCCATTTCTCAAATCCGGATACGGTTACAGGTATTCCGGAATTGGGATATGCCTGAAAATCGTCGGTAAAGCAGGTTTTCAAAATATTCCAGCACTCATTGGCAGCTGCGCTGTTAGACATTATCATGATACTGTTAGTAGCTGCAAGGACTCCGCCGGATTCTCCGTAAACACCGGGGAAACCGATATCTACGTATTCTCCCTGAGCCTGTACCATAGCATCCAAATGGAAATCTCCGAGACCAAGGCATGAAATATCTCTGAACTTAACTTCGCCTTTGTTTTCAATGGAATATTGTAGCGTTTCAGCCGCAATGATATCTGAAGGGAGGTCATGGGCCAGTTCCAAAAATGAAATGAATTCACTTGAATTAAACGAAGAAGTCTTACTCTCCATGTCGATCATCTCATTGCCATCATAAGCAAGAAACATCTTTAAGAATTCTTCACCCGTTCCTCCGGAAAACAGAAGCTGTGTTGAAGCAATTGAATTGGCGTAGCTGAGGAAATCGTCCTTACTCCAGCCTTCATGCAATCCCATATAGTCAACATTTCCTACAAGAGTCCGGTATTCATATGAAGGAACAATACAGTAGCTTTCATCCATATAGAACAATCCGGATGCCTGCTCAGTGAATTCAGTTTTCTTCAACGCTTTATCATTTTTGATCAGATTATTGAAAGTGACAAGTTTACCTTCTGAAGACATCTGTGCGATAAAACTATCATCAAGACCTGAAGAATTGATTATAATATCAGGGCTGAATCCAGCTTCAATGTCCTTTTTAAGAAGCTCCCATCCTTCGCTTTCAGAAGAAGACCATAAAGAATAATCACGGACTGCGATCCTATAATCATTATTGTGAGAATTATAATCCCTTATAAGATCCCTGATAGACGGATCAAGCCCTGAACATGCTACAAGGATAGCATTCTTGTCTGCAGATCCGTTATCTGCGTTAAATACTGCCAGAACAGAGTTTTCATTTGAATCTCTGTAAATTGCGGAAAATGAATTCTCGTCCCTGATAGCTATACAATCAAATCTCAAACCATCGATATCAGAATTAATATAATTAAAATATGTTAATTGATAATTGCCGTCAGCATCAACAACGGATATTCCCGAATCATCAGTCCTGTAAATTCTTCCATCATTAGAAACGACAGATCTGTATTCAGCAAATTCAAAACCCGGATCAATAGTCTCACTTACAGATGTACACTTGCCACTCTTATCCCATTTAACAAAAAAAGACATATTTCCATAGGAATCTCTGTCAGCAACAGTGGCACAGATTTCGCAAATAGCAGAAAATGAACCGTCCTTATCAAAGCTGAAGCTTTCATATAAAATGTAACCATTTTCTATAGAAAGATCATAAGGATAAAGTGTAAGTTCCTTGCAGACATCAGAAAAAACGATCATCTTATCATTTGATGATATTGGAAGATCCAAAGCTCCGGAATAACTCGTTTTAGCGGAATCATCAAAAGAAACATAAAAATAATCTACAGTATTATCTTCATAATTATATTTAGAAAGTATATAGCTGTATCCGGTATCGGTAATGGCATATGATTCATTAAGAAAATTACCGGAAATAAAAGAAGTATCTACTGTCTTTGATACAAATCTCCCTTCGTTGACAACACTATTATCCGTAACGTGATCACCTGCTTCGATCACCGCTCTACCGCAGCCGGATAAAGAAAAACAGAAAACCAAAAGAACAACTAACTTTAAAAATTTACCGTACATGTATCCTCCAAAAAAGCCGGAGATCATATGATCTCCGGCTTAAAAAATCATTTAAGATCAGCCTTTAATATAGATAAATCCAGTGTTATCCGTTGCATTAGAAAGATGATAAGTATCATAACTAAGTGTGGATGAACCGACAGTAGATGTATTATAAGTTCCATATGTACCGTAGGAAATATCGCTGGGCTTTACGTACCTGTAATCAGTATCAAAGGCAATTCTGTAATAACTTCCGGAATCGAAAGGAGCATCCGCATATAAGTTAATCCTCTCTACGTTTACGCCATAACCGGTGAATGTAGTAGTATTGTTATTCTCGTTATATCCTTTGATAGGATAATTCTTATACGGATTCATAGGATCACCGGTAGGAACTGTTACATACTGTAATCCGCCGGCCTGACCGGAGTTCTCACACATATATGTCTGATAATGACCTGAGAAACTTGATGAAACATCAGTCCAGTTAGCGGGATCAGCTTTCTGAGCATCTGTTGCACTTGTAAATGCAACGCTTGTATTAGTCCACTTCCAGAACTTATAGTTTACAAATACATTATTGTTCATATTTACTGAATCAAAGTAAATATAGAAATCATGAGCAGTTCCGTTATTATTATATATATGACCGGTACTTCCGTCATAAGCTGATCCGGTCCAAGCACCGTGAGCATCAGTAGGATCATAGATCCTGGGAGTTGCAGCAGGTATTGAGCCTACATTAGAAGACTTGAAAACATAATTATCGCTGTCATCATAAATGCAGAATGTAACTCTGATATCATACGCTTTATCAAGCTCGAAGAAGTAACCTTCATGATGTCCGCCATCATTACTCCAAGCCTGAACATTCTGGTGCTGTGCCAGATTGGACCAGTTATTAGTCTTATAAAGCACATAATCATTATATCCGGCCCAGTATGATTCCTGCTTCTTATAATCTTCTATCTGCTGTGCAGTAAGGCCTGCAGGAACATCGGTCTCTCTGTACTGGATAATTGTGTAGAACTTATATCCATACTGAGCATCCATAGGATCCTTATGATAAGTATCGATAATATACTGTCTTAACCAGGTAAGATACTGGTTGCTGGGACGGCCAAACTCGAATGAAGGAGTGTTTCTGCTTATACCGTTTTCAAAGAAATTAACAGGAGGGTATACAGTCGCTGAGTTCTTCTCAATCTTAAATGCTCCAACATATGCGGTGCCTGCGCGACCGGTCTCAGAAGCCTGAGTATATCCGAAATCGGCATAACTCTTCATTGCATTGATCCTGTTATTTGAATGAATATCAGGAAGACCGTAAGGGCTGAGACATCCGTCATATCCGATAGAACCCGAGTGATCCGCTACAGCAACAACCCAAAGATCATAAGGAAGGTCTGCAGCAAGAGTAACCTGAACATTGGGCATGGTTCCGTTGGTTCTGTTCTTGGTATTCTGCTCAGTAGCTGTTACATAAGCAGATCCATCTTCATAGACTCCGGCACCTTTATCAAGCATATAATAGAACTGAACATGAGAAGGATCTCTGTAAGCATAAGCACCACGGTCAAATGCAGCACCATAGACCTGATCTTCAACAGCGGGATATCCGGCAACACTGGGGAATCCGAGATCAAGAGTAGCGGTAGTATAAACAGCACCTGCCTTACCTTTCTCGTGAGTTCCACTGGCTGCAGCATCATAAGCACCACCGGATACAAACTCACACTTGGTAGCTCTTCTGAGAAGAACCTGTACGTCCTTGCTGTCAGTAAGAGTTCCTTCAGCAGTGGTCTTGGTAGCGGTAAAGCGAAGTACAGGTACATCAGCCTGTCTGTTCTGGGTAGAGCAGGTTACTTCCCAATATGCTGAAGAACCGATCTGAGTGCATGTCCATCCGTAGAAAGTAGAGGGAACAACAGACATGGTCAGAGTGGTGTTGGAATCATAGTTATAAACCTTAGCCTTAAATGTGAATCTGGCATCGGGATCGGTAGAAGGATCCGCATTCTGACCGGGCTCCATAATAAGGTAATATTTGCCGGTAGAAGGATCCTGGACAATTCCTTCAAAACCAATGACAGGTGCAGCAGGAGTAGAACTACCACCTGTTGAGATAAAGTCATGGTTTCTTGATGTGGAATCGGTAACAGAATGATATGTTCTGTCATTGATATTAAAGTCAATGGAGAACTTAACATTTCTGTCAGTATCAAATGTAGAATTGAAGTTGACTCCCGAAACGTTGGAAGCAAGTACATCACTACCAAGAGTTCCCGCACCGTCAGTAGCGGTATACTTGAGTTCTCCGGTTGCAGAATCAAAATAAACACGAACCAGAACTTCTCTTCCGCCTTCAGGGTGAGTGATCTTCAACTCAGTAGCAGAAACCTGTTCAACCTTGGTAGCATCAACAAGCCAGTCACAGATCAGGTTGGAAGCAACCTGAGCCTCTTCCTGGACGTTGATCTCGGCAGAACCGGATCTGTAGCTTCTTGAGCTTACATACATAGCACCGCCGACAGCAATTCCTACAACTGCAAGAATGGCCATGGAGACGATAAGCTCAATAAGAGACAGACCCAAATTGCCCGTAGGATCAATCCTTCTCAATAATCTCTTCATCTTCAGCTCCTTTTAAAATAAATAAATGTCAGGGATAAAAAAGATACCCATAAATGTGATCTGTATAACAAACCACATTTATAAGGTATCAAATGAAAAATCATATATCAATAGAATTTAGGATTCTTAAAAAAACCTTAATAATCAGGTGTCGACTATGGGTCCCTGGGTTACCCTGCCGGTAAATTTATCAATTGAAATGGTGATGGATCTGTAATTGTTTGTTACAACTATGCTGGTAACATATTCATCATCCTTAACACTTCCGTTACTCCTTGAGAAAGTAACTCTTGTCCTTCCATGTCCGGCCAAAGTATACGAACCGGAAGTGCCCGTAAGACTGTTAAAGGTATTAACTGTTATAGTAAGTCCCTGATGACCTATCGAAACCTGATCACTGTAAGGCTTACCATCCACATACATTTGACAGTAAACATTATCACCAACACCCTGCCAAAATTCAAGATATCCGCCTTTCTTACCCAAAACAAGATTTCTTGTCTGTTCAAGTGATGATGTAAGCTTGGCAGCGCAGGAATTTACGTGCTTATTGGTAGCGATAGACGTTGACAGAAGGAAAACCGCTCCAATAAATGCCATTATCGAAATAACAATAATGATCTCTATAAGTGACAATCCTCTGTTGTCTTTATCTAATTTCTTAACAGAATCCTTCATATCAGTCATTAATTCCTCTTCCAATTTACGTAATAGATTAGTTTATTCATCTGCCAGTTGCAATATCCGGAAGTTGAAGCACCGCCCCCCCAGTCAAGAGGAGGGAATTCCATTGCAATATCAGTAGTGATAATGGAAGTATATCCGTTCTGAACCAAAACTACGCAAACATTCTTGAAAACGATCCTGCAAAGCTTTGCATCAAGAAGAGTTCCGGTAGGATGAACGGGATCATCAGAAGTATTACTTGTAACAGAAAGTCTTACAAGCTGATCGTAATTGTGGCTTGATCCGGAATTATCAAACTTTCCCGTAGCAACAAGATAAATCCTGGGGGATCCGTCAGGGTTACCTGTAAAATACAGGGGATCTCCGACTGCATCAGTCATCCCTGCCAGAGTCTCGATAAATCCCATAGGATTCTCATCATATCCGTTATCGGGAATAATACTTCCGTCATTGACATAAATATCAGAAATGGGAACGCCGGTATCTGTAAGAGTACCATTAGTAGCAATATCAGAATAAGAAAGATTATGTAAAATATTCTTTATAAGCGCAGAGTCGGTTATGGTTGAACCGGAGTTACCAATTGAAGAACCGCCATACTGGCTTATGATAAGATCCTTGAACTGCTCGGCATAAGTTGTGTAGAAAAATCTCCTTCTGTCATCGGGAGTTGCAAGAGACATATAACGAGTATTTGCTATAGCATAAGCATTATTCATAGTCTCCGAAATGGGAACGATGAGATTACTCTGTATCCTTTCAAGGGGCTCCTCACCTGTATAGAAAGAAATCCTGGTATTAAGCTCAGCTTTCTTCATACGGTAATTGATACCGGACATGTAAAGGATAACCGTAGCAAGGATACTAACAAACAAAAGTATGATAATACATACAATGAGAGCAGATCCTTTATCATCATTCTTTATTTTTCTGATCTTATCTTTAAATAATTTCATATTGATCACCAATTAAGAACCTCAGCATCTATTCTCTCAACTCTGGTAGTATCATCATGGATCGTAGAATGTTTAAACACCTCTACGTACATGCTGTATCTAGAATTAAACATCGTTTCCCTGTAGTCACTGGGCATACCGAGCTCATGTTTATAAGGCAAGATTGCCTGATCCGCAAGAAGTACGGATTCAAAAGGAATAACTCCGCCAGCATTACATATACTATCTTTGTAAGATGAAGCAAGCGTTACATAAACAGAGGAATTATAACACTTCATACCCAGAGTTACATTTGAAGCAGGACTGTTGGCAAAGCTGTCGGATGAAGATCTGATGTCTGAATTCTTACCGGTCCTTGCATGAATAAGGAAATTGTCATACAAATAGGTGGGGAAATTTGCACCATCCATTAATACGGTAGGCTTATACTTTGACTCAAGGTTATTGAATACTGAAGTATCTGTATCCCAATCGCTCTTATACTGCTTGAACAGATAGAAATTCAGTCTGCCTGTAGCAACGCCCGCCTGATCAACACCGGATGTAGTCATATTATTATCCAGTTTGAACATATCTCTGTAACCGGGAATACCGGTTCCTCTTGATCTGTAACCGGGATAAAAATATACATATATTGCAGTTGCTTTACCATCGAAAATCTTATAATCTCCACCATCAGCATCAAGCTCAGCGGTATAAAAAGGAGCACCGCTGCCAATGGAATAGTCGTTGATAAATGTACCGGAGCAATTAAGTGTGTATGTAACACCGCCACGTACAACCTGTTTGGGAGATAAAGTAATATCCTCACCAGTTCCGTCAAAATCAGTGTCATATCCTACAGTATAATATTCAATACGGATATTTACGCCTGAATCATCAGCAACAACAGTAAACTTCCTGTCTATAACTATTCTATCAAAAAGAATATCAGAAGCCGTAAAATAACTCGCGGGCTCAGGAATTGTTCCACCAGCAGGAGATATAGTCACATTAGAATTTACGATAACTTCATTTTCAATTTTCTCGGCAAGTTTATCAATGGCAATCTCATCCTGAGTTAAAAGCAAATCTGTCTCAGAATCTGAAAATGTTGCCGTTGAATCATAGCTCATGGACTGGATAGAAGAAATATCATATATTGCTCCTGTGATGGGAGAAATATTTACATGAACATCATAAGCTCTCCTGTCTGATAAACCGGCAGCAGCATCCTCAGTATTATGAGAAGCGGTTACGGTATTATACCAGTAATCAGGAGCGGTGCCCGAAGGAGTACCAACTGCAAAATTTGTTCCATCCTTAAGAATATTTCCGTTGCTTAGCAAACCGGTAATAACATTATAATCGGCATTTGCAGCCTTAGCTCTCTCAATGACAGCCTGGGCAATACCGGTGGACTGCATAGTCTGCTGAGCCCTGAAATTATATCCGGTGGAATAAACAAATGCATAAAGCATAGGAACAATTGCAGCTACGAAGATCGCAACTGCAACTATAAGTTCCACAAGAGTCATTCCTGAATGATTTTTCTTAAATCCTACAGAATTCATATGATACTCCGATAAAATCAATAATTATTTATCAACGACCTCTTCATCCTCTTCAGTAGTGATCATGGTAACACCAAAGAGATTCTGAATACCGGTTTCATACTCCTCAACAGGAGGCTCGGTATAAGAAAGACCTGCACCATCTACAGAATAAAATGAAAGCTGAGTGGTTCCGTCGATATAACCGGTATCGGTTATCTCATAGGACATATTACCGATTGCAAGATTGTACTTGCCATTTGCAATCTCTCTAACCATTCCCTTAAGGCCTTCATAGGTAACCTGTCCGGCATAGGTAACATCAAACTGATTAAAGTTGATCTCCTGATCATAGCCTTCGATCTGTGCGGACTGAACAACTTCAGAAGGAATGTCCTTAACAGATACGGTATTAGCAAATCCGATGGACTCAAACTGAAGTGAGTTAAAAGATCCGCCGTAAAGGTTGTATGCCTCGTAAATACCATCCTCAAATCTTGCATCACCGGGATAAGTGGAGAAGATGTCGGCAATTGCCTGTGTCATAGCTTCGGTATCAGCCTTATTCTGCTCTTCGGTTTCATAATACTGAACAAGAGAATCGATCCTGCTCTGAAGATTTGCATTCTCTGCCTCATATTTTGCAGCACTGGACTCCATATTTCTGTATCCTGCGAAAAATGCTACTGCAATAAGAAGAATAGCTATAATAACCGCATATAAAAACTTTGATTTATCATCAATACTAGCACTGCTCTTTTTCATTATTCTGCATCCTCCTCGACGTCAACATTGCTTTCAATAACTACCTCATCAGCGGGAGCGTAGATGCAGGCAACACTGAAGGTAACATACTTTCTTACATAGTACTCTTCACCTGTCTCGGGATCGGTTCTGCGATAATAGGTTCCGATAACTTTAACGGAAAGAGGAGATGCATCCTCATCTTCATTGCCTTCGACAATGGCTACAACCTCTTCAAGTTCCTCAGGCTTCTCTTCGCCATCTTCTACAACATCACCCTCTTCGTCAATTATAACGGTAAAATCTTCATCCTCAAGTCTGTCTTCTTTCTCGTTAAGAGCTTCAACAACAACACCCTGAACGGAATCAAACTTTCTGAGGGTCTCAATGATACCGATTGCGGTATTTCTGTCAAGAACCTGAACAGTCATGGCAAATCCTTCATCATCGGTGGTAAATGCGGAAATTGTCATATTGGTAGGCATCTTCTCTTCGAGCTCTTCAAGGAAATCTGCGATATTATCGGAAGATCTCTGGGTAAGAGCCTGTCCTTCAGCAACACCTCTGTAGAATTCAAGAACAGCAGCATATTTCTTATAGATAGCCTCAGATTCAAGATATCTCGCTTCAGTGATCTTAAGTTCTGCATTCCTGTCCTTGGCAGTTTTCATATCGATAAAGCCTTTGCCGGCGATGGCAAGAGCGATAACAACACCAAGAGTAACAACAAGAGGAGTAAGTTTTCCGAAATTAGTTGCATTCTTAGCTTTATTAGCCTTTGCTCTTGAGAAGAAACCAACGGGAGCATAAATAGCACCGATGGATGCAACGTAATTATAAAGGTCGGCATTATCACCAAGAACCGAATAAGAAACATTCTCAAGTTTTCTGAGTACGCTTACCTTAAGTCCGAGTTCATTGGAAAGAAGATGCGAAATACCGTTTATCGAACCGCCGGCACCACATACATAGCAAAGATCCAGAGGATTGGAAGAATTGGTTGAGTTGTAGTAATTAAGAACTCGCTGAATACCCTTTACAAGATCTTCGAGGCTGTCGGTAACTGCCTGACGGGCATTGGTCATAGCCTGACCTTCTGAAGGCTCGGGCATATCCTCGTTATCGGTAATAGCAGTTCCTTCATTAAGAGTCTTACGTATGCAGGCTCTCTTCATGGCAATATTGCGGGCATCAAATTCACTGACAGCCTGGAAAGCGGGCTGATGCATGATCTCTTTGATGGCAGGCAGGAAACCGAAACCGATATTCCTCTGAAGGAGAAGGCTCTCATTCTTAATAACAAGAACGGATGTAGCATTCTCTTCTATCTTAAGTACCATCTTACACTGAGTCTTATTCTCAGATTTAAGAACCTGATAAACGGAGTTGGCAACGTTATCAACCTGAACAAGAACAAGTCCGCAGGAGGCTGCCAGCTGCTTATAGCTCTCAACGAGATTATTCTCAGCTGCCATTATGGATACACGAAGTTTTCCGGCATCCTTACCTTCATCGATGGTACCGAGAACGGTATAAGCAACCTGGTAATTATCAAGATCAATGGGGAAATAATCAGACAGATTAGTCTGAATCATGGAATCCAGCTGAGCTGACTTCATCTGGGGAAGCTGCTGTTCACGGGTTACTATCTTGGTTGAGGAGATAGTGAAGATAACATTCTTCGTACCCTTGATCCTGTTGGAAACAAGTGCCGTTCTGATGGCATTTGCAACAGCGTCGGGATTGATGAGATATCCATCATTGATGGAAGCCTCAGGTGTGTTGCAGACTACATGGTAATAAACCCTGGGGTTTTGAGTCTTGTAGTCCATTTGGACGATACGGATCGTCGTGTTACTCAGCTCAATGCTTAGAATCTTGGAAGCCATATCCTACCCTCTTACTAATAATTTATTATGAACAGACACAACGTCTGATTCATTCGAAGTAAAATCGTGATCATCCGATCAAAAGACTGTTGAGATAACCGATATATGCGGCGATCATTCTTTCGCCTGCAAAAACAGCTATTACAATTCCGGCGGAGAGATAAGGACCCATAGCCAGCACATGAGATTCTCCGCTAATCTTCATGCGTGCGATATGTATCACAGAACCTAAAAGACAACCAAGGAAAAAGGCGAGAACGACGAGTTTCCATCCAATAAGAAGCCCTACAGCTCCCATGAGTTTCACATCGCCGCCTCCGATGCCTCTTCCTTTGGTTGCATAAAAGATCAATAATAGTGGAACACTTACTGCCACAAGACCAATAACGTATTCTGACCAGTTGTTAAGATCGGTAACTACTCTTATTATGCCAAGCAGCAGTATAAAAACATTAAAGCCAACCGGTATTTCGTACGTACGAAAATCGATCACACTAAGTGCAATCAAAGCGCTGAAAAGTCCGCAATACAGAAGGGTTGTAATGTCAAGACCAAACAGCACGAATGTTACAAGATACATTATTCCGTTCAATAACTCGATAAGAGGATACTGAACTGAAATTCTGGTCCTGCATTTCCGACATCTTCCGCCTAAGAAAATCCAGCTAAAAAGTGGAACGAGATCGTACCACTCAAGCTGATAACCGCAATTCATGCAATGAGAGCGGGTTTTCACAAAATCTTCCTTCTTCGGGATGCGATAGATCAGTACGTTTAAGAAACTGCCTATTGTGATCCCAAAGAGGAAGAAAATTATGCCGAAGTAAAGTCGGAGTAATGACATCAGCTTAGATTATGCAGCCTTGTAAGCAGATGCGCCGGACTCAGTGGTAAGGGTGTAAGAACCACACAATACATAGCAGGTTCCGCTTGCTGCTTCATAGTGAGCTTCGTAGGAGGAAGCGCCAGAAACGTTACCGGAAACGGTAGGCTCCTCAGAAACAGTAGAAAGGGCAGGGCTAAGGAAAGTGGTCATAGATCCGTCAGTGGTGATCTTTCCATCAGCGATGTCAGCAAGCACTGCTTCTCTGATCTCCTGAGCGGTCTGGATGTCACGGCTTCTTCTGGACTGCTCAACATACTTAATGAACTGAGGTGCGAGAACACCAACGAGAACTGCCATGATAGCAATAACGATGATGAGCTCTACAAGTGAAAAACCATTGTTGTTCTTCTTCATAATAATCTCTCCTTTAAATTATGAAATAAAATTGTTTATATCTCAAACGCTTCTGCCCTTCTACAAAAGCGATTGATTCGTATGGAATTAAAGATTGTCGAGGCCCTGGTACATAGCAAGCATGGGAGCCATAACCGCACCGATAAGGACACCGACGATAGCAGCAAGCAGAATTATGATCAAAGGCTCAAGCATTGCCATAAATGACCGAACTGCCATCTCAACTACTTCTTCATAATACTCAGCATTCTTGTTGAGCATGTCTTCGATATTACCGGTTTCTTCACCGATACGTATCATGTAGTAAACCATGGGAGGGAATATAGCCGCTTCTTCAAGAGGTCTGGAAAGAGGCTGACCTATGGTGATCTCTTCCTTGGCATGTTCAAGAGCTTCCTTAAAATAGACATTGGTCATAACTCCGGAGGTAATATCTACCGCCTCAACAAGAGGAAGACCTGCACCTATAAGTGTGGAAAGCGTTCTTGACATAAGAGCGGATGCACTCTTAACGGTAATTTCGTGAGTAAGGGGAATCCTTATGGCAAGCTTCCCGAAGAAATGCTTACCCTGATCAGTACTCTTGAAAGTGATGATTCCGAAAATAATGGCACCGACAGCAGGAACAATGATGAACCAATATGCCTTCAAACCGTCACTCATTGCGACGACCGCCTTTGTAAGTGCGGGAAGCTCGGTATCGAGTTCTGCAAACATTGAAGTATATGTGGGAATAACTACTTCAAGCATTACGACAACAACAGCGATAGCAACGATTACGACAATTATGGGGTAGATCATTGCTTTCTTTATAAGAGCCTGAGTTCTGCTGGTTCTCTCGAACTGCTTACCCATTCTGTCAAATGCGATATCCAGTGAACCGGAAGCTTCACCGGCGGTAACCATGCTTATAAGCAAAGAAGGAAATATATTAGGAAATTCAGACATTGCTCCGGAAAGGGTCATACCGGTCTCGGTGCTGGTCTTAACATCGAAGATAGCTTCTCTGAGTTTCTTATTCTCAGTTGATTCACCGAGCATCTGGAGTGAGTCAAGAATGGTAACACCTGCTCTGATCATGGAAACGAACTGTCGGCAAAAGACTGATAAATCTCTTACACTGGGTCCTTTGCTCATATCAAACTTGAGATCTTTGTTAAGAGCATTGGCGGATCCGATACTGACAACTGTGAGTCCCTGAGCTTTGACGCTATCTCTTGCTCTGTCAATATTGTCGGCTTCGAGGGAGCCCTTTATCATTTTTCCCTCTGAATTCACGCCTTCATACGCAAATGTTGCCACGTCTAAAACCTCCTAAGATTTTTTTCATTCTGATAATACAATTATTTTAAAAAAATTTCAATTTTTATTCACAAAAAAATTAAAAAATTCTAAACTTATTGCAAATAGTACTAAACCAACCATCACATTTTGTGCAATTTGATATGCATTTTTACTGATTTTAATAAAAAAACTATGAACTGAATGTGATCACGTTAGTAAAATAGCTGATTATATCGGGATTGAAGTACTCATACATTGATTCACCGGCAAAATACAGCAAAAACACCATAAAGAATGTAAGGACACTCAGCCTGTTTATGAACACATATTTATCTCCCGTTTCTTCCGCATAAGCAAATATATAGAAAGCAAGTATCAAGCCTATGGCAAAATACAGGTCGCCCTTGTATCTGTCCACAAGAGGATAAGGAGTCCAGAAAATCGATATAAGAATATTAAGCAATACGGAAACGCTTAAGGCAATACCAGCCAAGCTTAGGGTCTTATCAATGCCGCCCCGGAAACTCTTTCGCTTGATCATAAGAGGAACCAGCATCCACATAATGGGAAACGTTACAAGCAGTCCACCATAGGAAACATAAGGGAATGTTTCGGATATTCCGTTAAACATTATATATTCATATATGAGACAATTGATGATCTTTACGGGATCAAATCCTTCCAGGATATTTCCGTACATGTGCTGATCCGCAATGGTAAGCTGGTACGACTGTCCAAATTCAAAAACAGAATCAAACCTAACATAATTATATATCATCAGCAAAACTCCCACTATAAGATATGGGATCACCATTTTACAGATAACTGAAGTCAGCTTTTTACGATTGTCTTTATATCTTCCAACAATTGATATCAGAACCGGTATTGCCACTATGTTATAAAGCCCTATCCCGGGTCTGCAACCGAAAGAAAAAGCACCAAGAAGCGCTCCAAGAAGAACATATAACCCCGCCCTTCCGGCATCATCCGATAAATACACTGCTTTAAAGTAAAAATACAGGCTCCAGGTTGCCATACATATTGCGGATGAAACTGCCGTATTGTAAAGCACAGGGTCTTCAATACAGCTGTTAAGAGCAACTAACGCCAATGAGGAAACGGTAAAAAGATATAGGCTGACTGATGTATTCTTAAAAAACTTCCGCGCAATGTTATAAGCCAAAAGAAAAAAGGCAATGATGAATAAGACCGAAAAGATCTGTGTTGCATATACTGAAGGAAGAGAATGACCTGTGATAAGTCTAAAAGGCAGGAATAGCAGGATCACCGGAACAACACCAAAGTACATATAATAACGCCCACCGTAAAAAGCGTGGTCCCAGTGAACAACAATCTGTTCCGCTTCCCTTGCATCAGGATCATACGGATTATCCATATCAAGAAGTCTCGGATCGATATCATCATAATCAAGGTATAGATGTCCATCCAAAAAAGCATCTGCTGTTCTCTCGTACTGGTCTCTGTGGCCCGAACGGCTTAAATCTCTGAGCGGGTTCAGAGACATTACGTACAATGTAAGGACACTTATCAGTCCAACAAATAATGGAATTATGAACTTTTTATTTCCTTTTATCTCATTAAGTTTCAGGCTGAATACCGCAGTCTTCTTTCCCGAAACCAGCAGGAGCAAGATCCAAACAAGCCAGAAAGTAATGGATTTCAAAAACATAATCCCCGACAAGTATGCAGCCAAGCCGCATACTACCAGAGCACTTAAGATCAGAAAATATAAAAGATCATGTTTCTTATTCATCATCATTCTCCAATGCATTCATACAGTTCATAATAATAGGAATAAGTCTTCACCTGTCTATACCGCAATCCGCTTTTCGCTTCAAGTTTTTCAATATATTCTTCCGTTGTATATAAAGTGTTGAGATTGATCAGTTCACTAACTTCTATATCCCCGGTTTCATCAAGCCTGAGTTTGTCTTCTTCAGATATAAAATTCACAGTATTAAGTAATACATAGTCTCCCGCTTTCAGACCCGGAAAATCATAAGTATCCTTGATCATCTCTTCAGAATATTCGACAAATACATCATCGGAATCAAGAAGAATGGGGCTGAGCCAGGTAAGATCAGATGATCGGGTTATAAGCACGAGACAATTCCTGCCGGTAAGATCTTCGTGCATTTTGGCTTCATCATAACCGGTAAATTTGAAATAATCGGTAAAGAATCCTGTATTAGCCACCATAACAACCAGAACAAGACAGATCAGAATACTGACTATTTGGGATTTATCAAAAACACGTGCCGCTACCATTACTATCAATGAAATAAAAACAATCTCAAAAACAGACATTGCAGCAAAAAAATATCTGTCGACAAAACCCATTCGTACAAGCGATGCGGTTTTCGCTACGATCAAAATATAAAAAACACTTGAAGCAATAACAATAAGCGGACCGAAACCGGATATAGCGAGCATCCCCCGGCAAAAGGAATTTAAATTTTTTAAACATTTACCCATCCCGGTCCGAACCTTAGTCATCCAGCTTTCTTTTCTGAGCAAAACCGCCAGAGCAAATATAATTAAAGCAAAAAATGCAATGATCCCTAAAATTTCAACTATCAGCGGTACAGTGAAATTAATATAGAATCCAAGTGTGTCCTTAAAAAAATGCATATTAGCAATTGAAAGCTGCCATGGAAATGCATAAACGTGGCCGGCAAGAGGATCATTGCCTTTGGCAGATGAAATAAGACTGGTTATGGGATAAGGACGCAATGCAAAAAAGATAAGAACAGATATCAGCATTGTGTAGCATAATCTGAAAAATGACGAATATTTTTTTTTGAATAAAAAAATAATTGCAGTAAAAAGGGTATAAGCAAACGCTATAAGCAAAAAATAAATATGAGAATAATAACCCATAATTGCAGTTATGAGCAGAACGATAAGATCCTTATATGTAAGCAAATCTTTTTTTGTGAATTTAAGAAAATAATAGGTAAATAATACTGCCGCGAACGTAAACAGAGGGTAGATCCTGAGATAAAGAAAAGTTGCAGTCCCACAGCCGGATAACGCAAAATACAACACACATCCGAATGAACATATAACTGATTTCGTAATCTCATAAGAAAGCTTATAAGCGAAAATAAGTGTCAAGATAAAGAAAACAATGTTAATTGCAAAGGGGAAATACCAGGAGAAGCGCTCCGGAAATAAAGAACATACAAAGTGAAGCAGTATCTCGTAAAATGCAGAATTGTCATTCTGACTTTTATTATATATAACCGAATCAAAGGAAAAGCGTTCTTCTGCTGACACAGTCAAATAGTCTTTAAAGTTTTCACCGGAAATCCACACACCGATATTTTTCAGTTCGCTTCTATCCTTAGCTCTGCCTATCATGGACGAAGTAAAAATATGCGGTTCATAATAGCTATTCGCATAGCCATAGCTCCACACTTCATCTATATGATGACCATCACGCTGCGAAAAAATATAAATCAGTCTGCAAACGCAGAAAAGAATGATCAATGCCAGTAAAACAAATTTATATTTTTCAATGTATTTTTTGACTCTGTCTGTTTTCATAAAAGGAAAGGCCCTCTTCTATTATCTTATCTTTTCTGAAGTGAAGTGTTTCCTATGATAAAGGATCATTACAAGCATCCCAATCATCGCAGATATTATGGAAACGATGATGCCTTCTTTCAGCAAAGGAGTAAAATACCGTATTCTGATATTATGCTCCCCATCGTTTACAGGGATTGAAATAAATGCATTTCTGTAAGCGTGATACTCAGTTTCCGCTCCATCAACCAATATACTGTATCCGGCCTCGTACGGCATCTTTATAACAAGGTCTCCGGCTTCTTTTGCAGAAAGACTTATCTCAACACCGGAGTCATCTGCAGCAGCTTTCATATCAGATCTTGCAAGAAGCTGATCCATCACTCGTTCTACAGCCGTCTTGTTATAGGCCGCAAAATATACATCTCCGATTTCCACCGGACTTACAATATCAAATTCGATCTTTCCGGAGCCTGTACCGAGATGCACACAGTATGACGAAAGCACAGACCGGTATGCAGATATAGGAGAACCGTTATAATATATAGCCGGTTCAAAACCGGTTCCATCAGGCCTGTACATTTCCGTTGAATCTATATATAAGTATATATCCGTTTCTTCATCAAGATTCAAAGATACCGATCTCCAATAAAGCCCGGACTGTTCGTCATATGAAAGTTCCGAGATATCGGTACTTATATCCGTAAACACTTCGCAGTATTCCCCTGCAAGTTCAGAAGCAATATCATTCTGAATCTGAAAAGGATTTGATGAGCCGTTATCTGTACCGGGCATCCCTGCACCGATCAGGAACGCAAAAGGAACAATCTTTTCATCTGCATAAAATGAACATACATCATAAGCACCATAATATATATAATCCTCTCCGGGCTCATCAGAAGAATAACGGCAGATATTTCCAATACCAAGAAGCTTCTCCGTAAACGGAGTAAGCCCTTTATCCGTAAAATGATGATAATGCTCCTCCAGGCCAAGTTCTCCCAAAAATTCATGTAATCCGAAATTATAGGACGAAGAATAATAAGAAAGAGCCGGGCTTCCATACATAAGACCGTCGTTTTCCGTATATCGCCAGAATTTCCCCGACTGGACCCAAAAATCATTTTCCGTACCATCTTCCATGGCTTCAACAGTATCCAGGGCTTTTAAATATTCCTGCGCATCAGAATATGGATCTGTTTCATTCGTAATGGCTCCGGTGAGATATGAGGCATTAATAAATAATTCAGCTTCAGCAAAAACCAGAATCGGCAAAGAGAACAAGTGCAAATGCCTCAAAGAAAGATCTAGTTTTGAAAGCATAAACGCGGCAAGATAGATCATAAAGAAAGAATACATAAACGCATATCTTGCGGGATACCCGTTTGCAACACTAAATGCTGTCCAGACAGTATCTGGAACACGGAACACAAAAGAAATCCAAAAGATCACGATAACCGTAAAAGATGCGATCTTCTTTTTAAGTGGGACCTTGTTGCTCACAAAAAAAGAAAACGCAAGTACAAAGGACACCGTGCCGAAAAACAGCGCAGGTGCATCATCATTAAGATAACCACCAAAAGATAAAGGAAGCATGTTTCTGATGATGCTAAAGGGATTGCGCAATATAAGGGATGTATCATGCATGACATTTTCATGAAGTCTGCCTCTTGAAAAGTCCTTTAAAACGGGAAGCCAGACAAAAGTTGAACACAACACACCAAATACTCCGGCCAAAAGGCACCTGAAATATACGGCTTTACCACTCACCTGTCTTTTTTCGGAAAAGAATCTGTAGAGAAACCATATAACAGCAAAGATCATCACCATAAAAGCGGTGTAATAATTAAATATAACTGACAGGCATACAGTTACCCCGAGCAAGAGTCCTTTTTCACCTTCTAAGATCCTGTCTACTCCCAAGACAACAAGAGGAAGCATGATCACTCCGTCAAGAAACATAAGATTAAGTGAATTGGTAATCACAAAAGACGTCAGAGCATAACTCGAAGAAAAAAGGACCACAGCAATGATCCTGCTTTCTTTAAGATGACCATATAAAAGAAAATCACAAAAAGTCAGACCACACAGTCCGATTTTTATAAGTGTGATAAGCCATATTGCATAGGGTAAATGCTCTTCAGAAAAAAAACATACGATAAACGAAAGAGGGTTACCGGTATAGTAAAAAAAGTTACCGTAATAGCCCCCTCCAAGCCCAGAGAGAGACTGATACAAAATATTATTGAAGCCCTCTCCCATATGCTTAAGATATGCATAAAAGGATATATACTGGGATCTGAGGTCATAAAACAGCACCGTATTCTCTCCGCCCGGATAAATACCTTTCAGAGCATATACTGCTGCCAGGATCAAGGACGGAAGAAAAAACGAGAGAATAAACAATATAATATTATTATTTCTTTTCTTCATTTTTTACAGTTTTTCCGAAAAAATAAAAATACAAAACAGCCAAAACAGCAAATAACACTGTAACAATAATTCCGGTTTTAAGCCCTGCAGGAACATATTTGATGACCACAGTTTTATCTCCCGCTTTCATGGGGACAGTGATCAAAGCATCAAGATATGAACCATACTCGCGCTTTTCTCCGTTAACAAAAATCTCATATCCCGATTCAAAGGGAAGCGAGATAAGGAGTTCTCTGTCTGTATCACATACGCCCCCCAGAGTAATGCCTGATTTATCTATTGATGATATATCAAATCCTTCCGCCTCTGAGATCCTCTTTTCAAAGATTTCTTTATCAAAGCGGTATATATACATATCTTCTACGCCCAGCATATTATCATCCATGGCAAGATCATAAGTTTTGTTTTTCTCTAGAATACCAAGATCGGAGCAATATCTGTTAATAAAGAATCCATAGGATCCGGCAGCTTCACCGTCTATATAATAATTCAGATATACAAGATCCTTGGGAAGAAATCCGCCAACATTGGTTTCCGGCCTGAATCCAAGGAATTTTCTGTAAAACCAGTATTCACCATCCTCTGAGGGCGTAAATGAATATTGATCCAAAGGGGCGGAAAGGCTAGAATCATCGGTCGAAAAAGCCTGCTGTTCAAAGATGACTCCATCTGTTACATGATATATATCATCATAGATCAGATTAATGTTCGCAAAAGGATCATCCGATAAAACCGGATCCGATTCTCTGTTCAGAAACACACCAAAAGGCAATGTATTTTCATTCTTGAAAATCCCAAAAGGTCCATAATATCCAACTGTTTCATAGTTGGCGGAAATATCGTTCATATATGTTAAGTAATACCCGATACCTGATAACGATGCTACCGGAGGAGTAAGGCCTGATTCTTTTATATAATTATTCAGGCAGTTAAGGCCAAGGGCACCATACAAATGGACCAATGAATCATTGTAACTGGAAGAAAACATATCCAAACCATCATATCCGAAAAGCGCTCCGTCATAACCGGAAAAATTAAAATCCTTGGCAAGTCTGTAATACTTATCGGAAGAGACTGAATCTATGGCAGCAATAGAATTTTCCATGACCTCACAGATAACATTATAATCTCCTCTTGGAGCAAAGGAATACTCCTCATCAAGTTTAGAAATCACATATGATGCATTCATAAATGATTCGACGCAGACATACACCACCAGTGCAGCGCCCAGCAAAGAAAAAATACTGTTGGAGCTAGCCGTCTTGCGGTTATGTAAAACGCTGATTCCGCGTGCCGCAAAACAAAGAATGAAAAACACAAAGGTATATGAATATCTGGCAGAAAAACCTATAGGTTCATTGAAGCCATGCCACATACGGTCAAGAGGGCCAAACATAAAAGATGCAATGTAAAAACATAAAATAATCAATGCGGTAATTCTGGAAATTACAGTCTCTTTTCCAAGCACGAGCCAAACACCTGCTAATATAACAGCAGCCAGGCCGCAATAAACATAGGGGGGCTGGTTCGCGCCAAGATTTGAATAATTCATGGGCAAAAGCATCTTTACCACCTGAACAAAAGAATTCTTTAAGAACCGTAAAGAGGTTTCTTCTCCTGAAGAAGAAAGTTTTCCATTTAACAAGTCGTACACCACCGGAATAAGTAAGAAAGATGAAAGCCCGGCGGCCAAAACACCGTGAACTGCAAAAGTCACAAATCTTCGAAAAGAATCCTTAAGCCCTGTCTGTTCTTCAACAAGTCTGAAGATAACATAAAGCGTAATGGCAATGGCCGCCATATATGACATATAGTAATTGTCAAGAATCCCAAGCGAAAATAAAAGAACAAATCCAACGCTCTTCTTCCCTTTTATGATCTTCTCGGAAGCAAGTGCAAGAAGCGGAAGCAAAATGATCATATCCTGGAACATGGGAAGCTCTGCATATGCAAAGTTATATGACATCATTGCATAACAAACAGAAAGCATAAAAACAAATCTTCCTTTAATTTTATCCTTCATTACAGAGCCAAGGAATATAGAAAAAGTAAGACCGCATAATCCCACTCTAAACAGAGACATGAAATACAGTGCATCAGGAAGATGCTTCATAGGGACAAAACAATAGATCAGATCGAGAACAGAAAAATAAACAGCTGTTGTTCCGATAAAACCTCCCCCGAGTCCGCCCGACATGGAATGAAAAAGATTATCAAAGCCGGGGCCTCCATGAGAAAGATAACCGTAATAAGCGATAAATTCGCTTCTCATATCATAGATAATAATAGTTCTGTCGCTTCCCGGATAAATCCCCTGAAATAAATAAACTAAAAATGCCATCAGGACCGGCACCGTAAAAGAAAGTGCCGCCAATATCAAGTCTTTGTTTTTCTTCATCTTTTCCATCATTTTCTTAAATCAAAATTAAACGATCATTCTGTGATCTTATGAACACAATAAACCGCAAATTCATGAGGACAGCAATAAAATGTACGGATAAATTCAGATTCATATGCGCCCTCAGATTCACCGAGCAAAGCATTCACATACTCTTCCGAAGTATCAGCCCCCGGAATTAATCCGGAATAATCAACCATACTGATATCCGATTCATTGAACATGGTATTATCGACCAACACATAGAAATCATTTGAAGGAAAATCATATGAATGATCCAGGCCTTTGAAAATATTTTCAAAATAAAAGCTGTTAACATCCCTCATAGGAACGATCAGAGTATACAGATTTATGGTCATGTCACTGAAAGCCATGACATCAGCACCCTTTAATTCTTCGTATATAACTTCCTCGTCATCATAAGGGCCGTCAAAAACAAAGGGATTTCCATATACATAATTTTGTCTGTAAAGAAGGAATCCCAGCACAAGAACAACAATTACCGATGAAATAATCCTGCTCTTTTGACGAGTGTGTCTCCAGAAAGATCCGATAATGCCAATAAAACATATGATCAAAGGAAACATAGACAGCATAAAATATCTGCCAAGATATCTTCCCTGTGAAACAACAGGAGAAATAGCGGTAACCGTCAGTAAATATGCAAGAAAAGTAAGAAAGAGCACAAGATATAAAGGGTTTGTATTATTTAATACAAATAATATATGATCACATAACTTTTTCAAGGAATGACGTATTCTTGATTTAGCAGGCTCATACCACTTTTCTTTTCGAAACAAATATGAAATAAAAAGTAATATGATTGCAGCAAATATAAGAATCCCGAGAAAAAGGACAATATTTGCATAAGAAAAAGGAATGTAAAAACCAAGACTTTCCGCTGAGGCATAATTATATGCGTATCTCAACTGTGTGCCATAGGAATACGGTCCTACATCGTTTTTGCCGACCCAGTTAGTAACCTTGCCATAATCGAATGGATAAATGATCAAAAAGAATACAAGTGAGGCAAGGACGCAGGATCCGAGCTTTACAGCATTAAGAAACCTTTTTGAAACAAATAAATAGAGACAGGAAAACAGAGTAAGATAGAAAGCAAAAACAACAAACAATGTATGGGTAAACACGCCAAAAAACATGGAAAGTGCAAGAAATACATAGAATATCTTTTTTCCTGATATGACTTTGATCACAGACAGGATCATGACCAAAGAATAGAAACACATCACTCCGTACATTCTTAAGAAAGTAAATGCACCGGTGCCCCCCACACTAAGCCCGCAAAAAACCATGGTGCAAAGACCGATGATCCTGCCGGAATCTTCATCATCAACCAGGCTTTTTGATATCAAATACGATATGAACAAAAAACCAATATAAAAAACAAAATTTATTGCAAATACATATGACCAGGAAAATTTGCCGGGAAATAAAGAAAAAACAAGATTGATAAGAATCTCAAAATTTGCGGGAGCATTATCCCAGGTTTTATTCTGTATGACATCATAAATGCCAAATCTTTCAGATTCATCAACCGTTAAATATCTTTTCAGATCATCACCGCTGTACCAGTCACCCATATGGTACTGATCTTCACCATGAACAAAAATAGGCTCGCCGATACTATTAGCAGTTCCCACGCTATAGAGTTCATCGGTATGATGAGTGATCCTTTTCTCAAATGTAAAGATCATCCTGATACCCAGCAAAAATATCAGAACAAAAAAAATCAGAGTATATGCTATTCTCCTATTTTTCATCTCTATTTCTCCAAAAAATGGAATCTCCAAGCAGCAGACAGACTTTTAAGCATGGTTTTTCCGACTTTCATCTTACTCTCACCCTGCTTCTGATCATATCTGAGTTTAAAGCCAACCTCTCCAAACTTAGAACCGCTAAGATGCAGCTTATACAGAAATTCCATCATACAGGCAAAGGTTTTTTCTTTTATGGGTTCTGTTCCAAACTTATCCGCCATTCTTTTTACCGCAGGATACTTATAAAGCCTGTATCCGCAGGTATAGTCCCTGACACCGGGAACATGAAGCATTAATGAATAATAAATTCTGGCAAGATCACTCATAGCCTTTCTGTGGGCTTTTAGTCCAACGACGTCTGCACCCTCCCTGTATCTGGAAGCGATAACAACGTCATAATCTCCCGAAAGCATCTTATCCAGCATATCATGGATATATACCGGGCTTTGGGTGTTATCACCATCCATGATGCACATAAGATCCTGATCCGAACCGTTTTGAGTGAAAAAAGAAATAGACGTATTTAATCCGCCACAAAGGTTTTTGTTTACTTCATGTTCTATAAGGGAAACATTTTCCGGATATTTTTCCACGCGTGATGCAATGACCTGCTTGGTGTTATCTTTACTGCAGTCATCTATTGGATTTATCTTTAAAATGTATCCTTTATCCGATAATTTAGGAGCCTGTTCCATCCAGATATCGATAAGATCACCGATATTTGCTTCTTCATTATAACAGGGGATAAGAACATACAAATTGCTCATACAAACTCCTTACAACCGCCCTTTTCTATCACATCGGCAATCCTTTCACCGGCATGTCCGTCGCCATATGGGTTTGATGCTTTGGACATCTTCTCATATTCTGCCGGATCATCCAGCAGTCTTTTAAATTCTTTGTAGATATTTTCAGTATCCGTGCCCACAAGCTTAAGAGTACCTGCTTCAACGCCTTCAGGCCTTTCGGTTGTATCTCTCATAACAAGTACCGGTTTTCCAAGGCCGGGAGCCTCTTCCTGAATTCCCCCGGAATCAGTCAAAATAAGGAATGAAGCTTTCATAAAATTGTGAAAATCAACCACACCGAGGGGTTCAATCAAACGTATTCTGTCGTCATCGCCAAATACGTCTGATGCGATTTTTCTCACAGCGGGATTCATATGTATGGGATAAATTGCCCTGACATCATCGTATTCATCCAGAACTTTCTTAATAGCCGTAAACATCCTGACCATGGGTTCACCAAGGTTTTCTCTTCTGTGTGCGGTTATAAGAATAAGCCTTTTACCCTTAACCCGTTCGAGTTCGGGATTGGTGTAATCATCACGAACCGTATACTTCAAGGCATCAATGCCGGTATTTCCGGTAACATATATGTATTCAGAATTTTTGCCCTCATTTAACAGATTTTGACGGGCTGTGATGGTGGGAGCAAAATCATAAGAAGATATCACGCCCACTCCTCTCCTGTTGAATTCTTCAGGAAACGGTGACTGAAGGTTAAAGGTGCGGAGCCCGGCTTCAACATGTCCGACAGGTATGTGAAGGTAAAAAGCTGCTAAAGCCACAGAAAAAGCCGTAGAAGTATCGCCGTGAACCAACACAAGATCGGGGCGGGGCTCAACAAGGATCCGTTTCATCCCTTCCAGGACGGCCGTGGTAATATCGAAAAGATCCTGCTTATCCTTCATGATATTCAGATCATGATCAGGTTTTATCCCGAAAACATCAAGAACACTATCCAGCATCTGACGATGCTGGGCAGTGACTGTTACTATTGTATTGATACCTTTTCTTTTTTTTAGTTCCAGTACCAGGGGACACATTTTTATGGCTTCGGGTCTGGTACCGAAAACAACCATTATATTTTTCATAATATTCCCAAAAACATAATAATTTTATCTCAAATGCCCGCAAAAATACACAGAATGTTAAAAATGCGGAATCATAAGCAAAAAACTGATATAATCCAGACATAAACAGAGTAGGCAGGAGCAGTTTAAATGGCAAAAAGGAACATTAATAGAATTTTGACATCCATAATTTTCCTAATCTCATCTGCATTTATCACATCTTACAGTTCCGTTGTAAATGCATTGTCAGGGGACAATTCCAATGATTCCTGGATCTTCAGGTACATGGGAATGCTCATAGATAAGGGCGGAGTTCCATACAAAGATGCTTTCGAGCAAAAAGGCCCTCTGCTATTTTTCATCCAATATGCAGGTTATAAAATCAACAGAGATTACGGCATATGGATCATCGAGATCATATCCATGACCTTGGTGCTGTATTTCACATATCTTCTGTGCAAAAGATTTACCGCTAAAATACAGGCAGTAGTTTGTGCCATAGTATCAATCAGTTCCATAAGTATTTTCTTCTACGGAAACAATTGTGAAGAATATGCACTCCCCTTCATAGCCTTATCCACATTCATTTTCACGGATTACTTTATTTATGATAAATGTTCCGGCCTGCGACTTTTTCTTTGTGGTTTAAGCTGTGCGGCTGTATTCATGCTAAGACCCAATATGCTTTCGCTATGGGTGGTTATGTCTATAGCCGTAATAATCAGATATATTAAAGATCTGCACAAATTCCCCGTAATATTTTCCCTGCTTTTTTCATCCGGTTTCTTTTCAGTCATCGTTCCGATTTTTTTCTGGTATTACTCAAAGGGCGGTCTGAATGACCTTATTGACCAATATTTCATATTCAATTTCAATTATACGGAAGACGTGTACACTATATCAAAGCACATCGGCCTGATGCTCTCTTTTGCAGGAAGTTCACTGCTGCTCATACCGATACTGATTCTTATCATCACTGCTTTAGATCCTAAATACAGATACTACAACATTACATTTTTAGTATACATTGTCTTAAACATATTACTTTGCACTATATCCGTAAGGGGTTATCTGCATTATGGTATGCCGCTTATACTCTGTCATGCATACCCCCTGGCTTTACTGACCAAAAAACTGTCTGAAAAAAAATACAAAATATATCAAAAAGTTCCATGCCTTCTGTATATTGTCTATTCCTTTACACTGATCATATTCTGTGTAAAGAATTGTTATTCATTTGTCCAAACCATATATTCATACAACAGGCCGCAGCATGAACTGGATCTGATAAGTGAGGTTCGTGAACTTTCAAAAGAAACCGATACAATATTGGTACTCGGAAACGGAGCACGTCTTTATTATGAAGCCGACAGACTTTCATCATCCAAATACTTCATTCAGGTACCCATTTATGCGGTAAACAGCAATCTTAAAGTTGATATCAAGGAGGATATCAACCGGGAGCTGCCTGTACTTCTTGTGGATCACCTTATGTCTGAGGATGAAAGTGATGAATATGGTCAGCTATTTGATCATTACGATAAATATACCCCTGTGGATAATATAAATAGGCTATTTATCCTTAAACAGTAAGGTTATTAATAACGCCAAACACCACGCTTAAGGCCGAAACAACAGCAAAGACTTTCAATATATTTATTCTTCTATTTTCATCCAATTCCGGCAATCGTTTTTTTATTACCTTACTGGGAATCCTTGCAATGATCAGCCTGAGCGTCAAAAGCAACACAGGAAGGATCATAAGATAATACCTGCCCTGCAGACCTATGATGTAGTTGCTCCCCTCACGTGTAAAACTAAGAAGCATTGCAGGGGTCAGATATAAATACAATATCGAGCAAATGAACACGGGAACTTTTTTCAGTTTTTCTATATCTTTAAAATTTTCAGCAAAGAAAAACCGCACCATCATATAATAAAGCATAGCCGCCAAGAGAGGCGGAGCCACAACATAAGTAATGATCTTAAGAGTCAGTTTCCCGTTAAAAACAATTAATTCCAGAAAACTTGCCGGGACCCCAACAATGAAATGATTCTGTCTGTAAAAGATCTCCGTCGTAAGCAATTCTCCGGCATTCATCAAATATGCTCTTACCATCATCACTATATATTTCACAGGATGCAGAAAAGCAAAAGAAGTGTGAAGATAGCCTTCATCTACTCCTCCAAACTGAAAATATCCGCTTTTCGGAAGCAAGACATCAAATATGACAAGTGATAAGATTCCTGAAACAATCGGAAGAAAACACTTAAATCTTTTCTTTTCAGCAAATACAATAAAAACAAAAGGGAGAAGAATAAGGCCTGCTCCTGCTTTAATACCGCCAAGCACAAAACTGCAAATGCAGATCTCAGTCAATGTCTTATTCGAGCCCTCAGATGCATACCGAAATACATTAGCCAAAAACAACAAAGCAAAAACAAAAAGCATGGCATCATAAGTAATAGATGATGCATACAAAAGCGGAAACGGAAGCAGTGATAAAATCGCAAAAAACCATTTAAATACCGGTGTCCTGTTAACTGCCCTGTGGCACCCGATAATATACATAATATTCATCAAAAGTCTGCCGACATATATTCCGATCATTCCTCCCAGTCCAAGTTCCCTGCAAAGGCTCAATCCCAGAACCTGCGGCAAATAACAAAGTATGGAATAAAAGGCCATCCTTCTTTGATCTACATCGTTTTCAACATATTCATCATTCTCAGATATAAAAATTTTAGATATAGTTCTGTCATATGCACCGATACCTATAACTGTCCTGTGTGTAAATTCTGTCATGACAGTCTCATCGTTTACGTTTATCTTCCACTCTTCATCTCCATCCAGCCCAAGAACCAGGTTAGATAATCTATAGATTGCCGGGAAATGAGATTCAGAATCAGGACAATCCCAAGGTAGGTAAAGAACAAAATAGATCAAGGAAAGAAAAATCACTGATACAAGAAAAAATCTTTCAGGGGATTCTGACAACCTGCCCGCAAATAAAACAATGCAAAGATAAATGAAAGCAATCAGCAGACAAACAATCGAAATGATCTTTCCGAGATAAGATCTGTTATATGAACGAAGAGAAAGATATTCAGGATGAAGCTGTAAAGTAAGTACGGACAAAGAATCTTCTTCATCAAGATTAGTGACGGTCAAATTATAAGTACCATCCGGATGACTTTCAGAAGATTCAAATATCAGTATTTCCTTTGCTCCGGTTTCGGAGGAAAACACCGCATCAGATGCCGAACATTCACATTCATGCATCATCGTTCCGGAAAAATCACAGATTGAAACAAGAAAATGAGCTGATGATTGAACGGAAAGTTTCAAATACAGCTTGTTAAAACTGCTTTCAGCCTGAAACATGAAGTTTCTTGATTCGCCCGGTTCCAGTTTTACAACATTTTCTTTAACCTCATCCGCAACATGAGTGGTTTCATATTCGCAAGGAATCATGCATACCAAAAACACTGATATTGCCACATAAACAATAACTATGATCAGATTCAAAAAATATTTGTTTTTCAAACCGTTTTCGATTTTCATAAGATCATCTTTTTATCTTTTTTGTTTATCATTCAGGCAAACACCGGCAAAACCCATTACAAAGCAAAGAGACAAGATTATGCCCATGGTCAGTCCCGGTGGGAAATACTTAATGACCACTTCATGACTTCCCGAACCAACAGGAATAAGTAAAAACGTATCCCTGTAGGATTCATAATCCGCTTTGTTGCCATCAATATATACTCTGTATCCGGCTTCGAAAGGGAGGGAAATGAAAAGATTTCCGGACGTATCGGAATCCCCCTCCAGAACGATCCTCTTACTGCCGATTTCCTTCAGATCGTATCCGACAAAAGATGATACCGCTCTCTCATTAGCATCGTTGTCAAAATAGTAAAGATAAACTTCACCTATCTCTTTTCCCGAGGAATCAATCGTCAGTACATGATCCTCTCCCTCATCCATAAATCCGAGATCTTCACAATAATGATACTGGTTATTTCCAAATTCTCCCAGAGGATTACCATCCAGATATCCCTTTCTCACAACAATATATTCCCTGAAATAACCGTTATCAGTCTCATCTTCCTCCGTATAATCATCAGCAATATAGCTGACATAATAGAAATAATGACCGGAATGATGAGTGGTAAACTCATAGCAGCCGGCAGTATTACCTTCCGGCTTGAAGTCAGGATCAACAGCGGTTTCCTTAACCTCTTCCCTAATAAAGATATTCAAATCATTATTTCCGGACAGTTCACGATAGACCATATTGATGTTTTCAAATACATCATCGGAAAACTCGCCTTCTGAAGACATAGGATCATTATCAGTCAGAAAAGCCAGGGGCAATACATTATTATTTTCATATAACCAATACATTCCGTAATCCGAAAGAGTATTGTAATAATCCGACTGATCAATAAAGTATGAAACAAAGTATCTTCCGTTTATCAGACTGCTCACGGGAGGCGTTATGCCGGTGGTACGAACAGTATGGTAAATGGATGCCACTCCCATTTTCCTGAGGAAATCACTTACTCTGAAATTATAACTGGAACTGAACCTGGGAATTCCGTCATATCCGAAAAGAGCGCCATCATAGCTCGAAAATTTAATATTGGATATTACTCTTCCGTATGTATCTGCATCTGCAAGCATTTCATCCGGAACCAGCAGTTCATTGACTTCAAGGTATCTGTCAAATTCTTCTTTCAATGTGTAGCCGGATTCGGTAGCTATCCTGGCAAAGATATAAGCACCATTTACATACAATTCAAAAAATGTATAGAAAACAGCAGCAAAACTTATCAAAGCCATAAGGCTCTTAGACTTGATCAATGCGGATTGCTTCAGGGCAGATATTCCCCTTGCTGCAATGATTATCATAAAAAAGCAGAATGTAAACGAATATCTGCAGGAAAAACATACCGGTTCCTTAAAACCGTGCCACGCTCTGTCAAGGGGGCCAAGGATAAATGAGAGTATATAAAAGGCAATGATGATAAAAGCTGCTATTCTTGCTTTAATATCCTTTTTCCCCATGATTAGCCATGCAAGAGCTAGAACCAGAACCACAGATCCGCAAAATATGTTAGGTGAAGCATTAAAGTCCAGGCCCGAATAACTCTGGGATCTAAAACTTAAAATGACATCAAGCAGACTGTTTTTGATCAGATCTCCTGAAACCACTGAGCCTTCAGCCATCTTTCCTCTGCCAAAATCAAGAACAACTGGGATCAGAACAAAAAGAGAAAGTCCGGCAGCCATGATGCCATGCAATCCAAAGGACAAAGTATGAGTGAAAACTTTCTGTACCGTATATCCTTCCTCAATTATTCTGAAAGCAAAATATAATATCAGTGCGATCACAACCATATAGGCCATGTAATAGTCACTGATAAAGCAGAATGCCATAAACAATATAAATGCCGGACTTTTTTTACCAAGTATCACCCTGTCCAGAAAAAGTGCAACCAATGGAAGAAGCATTACGGCGTCGTACCACATGGGTGACATGGAATACATGATGTTATATGACATCAGTGCATAGCAGCAGGACAAGGCAACAGCCCATAGGCCTGAAAGAGATGCCTTTTTATTCTTGGATAAATAAATCGACATACAAAGACCGCATAATCCGATCTTGATGACTATCATCCAGTAAACCGCCTGCGGAATAAGTTCCAGGGGGATAAATGAATATATAAGATCAAACGGAGATATATAAAGACACAGTGTGCCATAAAATCCTCCGCCCAGCGCACCGGACATGGAATATAAAAGGCTGTCAAAACCGGGACCTCTGTTTGACAAATAACCGTAGAGCGCAAAGAGCTGGGCTCTGAGATCATAGGTGAGAATATAATTATTTCCGCCGGGATAAATATCCTGAGCATATAATCCCAGACAGACAAACAATACAGGTATAATGAATGAAAGTATATATATTGTGATATTACTTTTTAAGATCTTTTTCATGCGATCAACCATTCCACAGAAAACTTTAACTATTCAAATGAATATTTGAAGTCATACCGAATTAGATTATAATAATTTCCGTAGTATGACTTATATAAATCAACTAAGAAGTGTGACAAAATGAGCAGAGTAAAAAGCGAAAAGATAATCCTTACCGTATTATTCTTCTTTGGAGCATCATTCTTTCTCCCGAGATTCTTCATGGACGGAATACCGGAATATGGTCATGATGCCATTTTCCATGTTTCCAGATTCATGACCTTAAACAATGTCTGGTCATCTCCGGTCAATTATTCAATGACAGAATCCGGAACTCTTGTTAATGCATTCTATCCCTGGCTGACTATATATCCACTCCATATTTTCCATATACTGACAGGAAATATTGTTACGGCATATAACCTTTATATCAGCCTTCTCACAGTCATCACCATATTTATCAGTTATTATTCGGTCAAAACCATTACAGAGAATATTCCGGCTTCATTCTGTTTTGCCGTCATCTATACATTTTCATCATATCGTTTTATGGACATATATCTCAGAGCCGCCATGGGAGAAGCCGTATCCATGGCATTTCTTCCTCTGGTAATATGCGGTATATATCAGATTTTTTACAAGGATAACAGCAAGTGGAAAATGTTATGTGTCGGAATGACCTTGATAGCTTATTCCCACATTCTCACCCTTTATCTTACAAGCATCATTATCCTGCCGATTATTTTGGCATCGTTGTTTTTCGTTAATGAAAAAGGAAAACGTCTGATAGCATTTGTAAAGGCGACTCTGGTATCAGTGATCCTCTCTGCAGCATCGCTTATACCGATTGTGTATTATTCCCTTCGCAATGATCTTACTCACCCTGACGGAAATGCAACTCTGTTTCTTGCTAACCTCCGAAGTGTCGGTACATATATCAAAAATTCGTTTACGAATTCCGTAACTCCATACAGCTATGGTACGGTTATGCTTTTTGTAATGATAATAAATTTCATAGTTCTGTTCGTATTGCGAAAAAAAATCGATCCGTTTGTTGCAACTCTTATTATCATAAGCTGCTTTTTCTTTTTGACGATAACCAGTATTATTCCCTGGGATGAACTGAACAATATTTCATTTTTGAGGATAATCCAGTTCCCCTGGAGACTCAGTAATTACACCACCTTGTTTTCCGCAGTCGCTTTTGCCATGCTCTTATCAGACATCAAAAGTAGGAAGATCCTTATGGGCATATCCGGCATCATTGCCTTGGCTTCTTCTGTGATCTTTATCTTTTCAACTGTAAAAATCGGTCAGGCGGATACATTTTTTATACTCACCGATGATTTTGTTAAAAACTACATGAAGGTTGATTCAAGAGACTATACCCCCGTATCATTTTATGAATACCGTGAAGCAAATGATTTTGCCCAGGTTGAAGTTCTCCGTAACGGCGAACCTTTAATCCCCACGGTATGTAACGGTGGCAATGCCTTATATTTTTATTTTCCGGATTCTGTCATTGGTGAAACAATCGAATTACCGGTTTGTTTTTACAGTTCAACCTTCATTCTCGTTAACGGAATAGAAAAAGATATAACCATGTCCGAACGAGGAACAGTAACATTCGTTTCCGACTCTGAAGGGGATACCGAAGTCATCGTGATAAACGAGTATGGTCCTGAAACCTATATTTCACGGGTAATATCATTTATCGCAATGATCCTGTTTATCTTTGAACCTGTTATCAGGAATCAGTTTCACAGATCGAAGGAAAAGTCATTACAGAAGTAAACACATCTCCGTCCACAAGGATCTCAAATTCACCATCATTAGCCTCTGTGAGACTTTTTGCGATGAAGAGTCCCAGGCCTGTTCCTTCGGTGTTTCTGCTTTCATCACCGCGGATAAATCGTTCTGTAAGCTCATTCCCCTGGAATCTGAGTTTTTCTCTGGATACATTCTTTACGGATACTTTTACTCTTCCATCCGCATTCTCAAGGTCGACATATATCCTGGTGTTATCCATGGCGTATTTTGAAATATTTTCAAACAGATTATTGAATATTCTCCATACAGAACCTGCATCGGCATTGATATATACTCTGGAATAATCATTGCACACCACATCAAGACCCTTGGAAGAAAACCTGTCTTCATACTCTCCCAAAGCCTGATTAAGCAATTCAGTAAGGTCAGTCTTCTCTTTGTGTAATTCCATTTTTCCGGATGAAAGCTTAGAAGCTTCGAGAAGATCTTCAAGAAGTTTTTTAAGTCTCCTGGATTTTTCGCCTATGATCTCAAGATATTCCTTCCTCTGTTCATCACTGATATCTCTGTTGTTAAGAATATCCGAGTAATTGATTATAGATGTAAGAGGAGTTTTTAAATCGTGAGATACATTTGTGATCAGTTCAGTCCTGAGCTGCTCTTCCATCATAGATGACTTAACCGCAGTATTTATGCCATCTCCGATATTGTTAATACTCTCTGCAAGATCCCTGTTCTCGGCACGTAGGTTCTGAACATCGATCTTATAATCCGTCTCTCCAGAACGTATGCGTTCAACTCCGTCTATTAATTTTTTCTTCTCAGCTGTATTAAGGAACAGTGTTATTCCCGTATAAATATCAACGATAATGATCACTGCAAGGGTAATAATGGCAGCAAACTTGTTTTCTCTGAACAAATAAACGGATAAAGATTGTCCCACAAGATTGGCTATAAGAAATAAAATGTAAGGAACAAGAACTGTTGCAGTTGCCTTGCTTCCGCCTGACAGAGTCAGGGCAAACCACTCAAACAGTTTTCCGATCTTTCTTAATATTGAATATCCGAATAGATCTCCGGACTTAGCCCTTCTTGCAATGGTAAATGCCACAAAAGATACGATAAAACTGAAAGCCAGTCCGAATCCCGCAAACAGAATATATCCGACTATACCGGCATTTTTCACGGCACCGTATCCCGAAGACATCACTCTTCCGTGATTAGCCTCAACAAGCCCCACCAGATAGTTGTAATAAGTCCTCATAAGGAAAAATGCAGCTATTCCGAAGGCAAGGATCAGTTCAAGAAAAATCCTGTCCTGAGGATAAGATATATCTTCGTTTCGCATGATCAGACACAGGAATAATATGAACCATACAAGAGCCAGAAGAACGATCAATACAGTAAATGCTCTCTCATACTGCTGAATATCATTGTATCTGTACTTCAGATCATAATAGATATCGTTACCCATGGATGACATATCTTCTATGCACATCCAGATATGAGTATTATTCGGATACACATCGGGATACATTCTCAGAACATCAGTGATGACAGATTCATTGATACGTGATAAGGTCGAATATCTTAATTCATTGTAATAACAGATCAGATAATGAGCATGTCCGGAATAAAATGCATCAAGCTGCTCATCATCGTAAGAAGGCAGATCATTGATATTTGTATAAAGTCTTTCATTAAGGTCTACATCTTTAGTCTTTATGGTATAGACAAAATTGGAACTTTCACCGGAATAAAGATCATTTCCGGTGCGATAAACATCATAAGCATTGGAATATAAAACAGACGCATTCTTTAGTTCGCTGACTATGGTAAAGTAATCATTCCAGTCAGACGAAGCATTCCTTATATCTGCAAGAATATATGCAGATTCATTCTCAAGAACGGGCTCCTTGAAAGTAATGACGGTTATTCCGTCATCCGTTGAACTGATTGATATAAAATCAGGATATTTTCTAATAAGATGATCCACAACAAGGACCATAAGATCGGATGCAGAGGTTCTCTCAAACTCTTTTTCAACAGGTGTTTTCTCAGGAACAGTAGGAACTACCATGGTTTCAGTTTCATCAGCCGGAACATTCACCACAGGCTCTGCCGGTTCAATGTCAAATCCTGCAAAGTACAGTTTTCCGTTTTCATCAAGTGCATAATGGCCGACTGAAACAGGATCATTGAAATATTTTACGAATTCCGACAGATTCATGGTTCTGTCGGAGAACATAATATCTCTCCTTCCCAGATTGATCAGTTCGGAAAGTGAAATATTAAATGAGATGGGATCGTCTCCATGATAATAATCCGATACATCGACAATACGGCCCGTATCAAGGCCGTCAAAAGCACCAAGTAGTTCCCGGGATGCGTTATATTTCATGATATCCGCTGCCTGAGTTGCAAAGATATCCGTTATCGTATCTTCTATATCGGAATCGGAAAATCTGAAAGGATCTAGTGCATACTTCTTTTCACCATTAATAAAGGAAACGGAAATATAACTGCAAAAGAGAATGTCTGCAATAAGGATTGCAGCTATAGCAGCACATAGATGCATGGAAATATGGAGGATCAGATTTTTTATCGAAGATTTTTTCATGAAATCAGAATGTTATCCCTCTCATTCAAAACATCACAATACGGAATATACCACTATTCCGACGATTATCAGCGCAAGTGCCAGGATTTTTCTGCGGTCAATCTTTTCACTGAAGATCTTAACCCCAAAGAAAGTCACATATAAATAGCCTGTAGCCTCCAGTATAGGCCCCATTGAAAGAGGAATTCCCCTGTAAGCAAATATTGAAAGAAATGTTGATGCAACAAATATGGAATATGCACCGATAACAAGGGGATTTAGATACTCTTTCAAAGCATTTTCATAATGCCTGTCAGCGGCTTTTTTTAGCATCACCTGGGAAACAGAACTTATAAAAGTGCCGAAAAGAAGGAGAAATGCGCAGAACCAGACTGATTTACTCATCCTTTGCACCTCCGTCACTTAAGGCATAAAGCACTATACCCGCTATAACAAAAACAGCACCGAGAACTTTACCCGCCGTGATCTTTTCACCAAAAAGCAGGAGCCCCCAGAGAAGCCCCCAAACCACAGTTATTGCTTTATTGGCATAAGCCATGGTCAAAGGAAGGTGTTTGATGATCTGCTGCCAGCAAAGAGCGTAAAGAGCAAGCAAAAAAAGAACAAGTCCGTAGTAAAGGCAAAATCTGAAACTCAGGAAAGGCTCAGCTGCGGCAAGCTTGCTGCATACGGCACTGAAAGAATAAAGCACAAGCAATATATGAAGATATATAAAATATTTTTTCTTTATTCCATTCATTTTGATAACCTGTGAATAAATCCGTACTTAATAAAAATCGGCGATGCACTAAAGCACCGCCGAAAAATTAATCCGAAAAAATTATGAATCGAAGCTTATTCTCATCATTTCAGAATAACTGGTGGTTCCGTCAAGAACATACTCCGTACCTGACATATGAAGGGTATGCATTCCTTCCGCAAGAGCCTCTTCCTTGATCTGACCAACGGTAGCTCTTCTGGAAATGGTCTCTCTCATATGCTCGGTTATAACCATGATCTCATAGACACCGATTCGGCCCTTATATCCGAGATTGTCACAAAGCTGACATCCGTTGGGCTCGTAGATGGTGATATCCTCGTTCATTCTCTCGGGAGGAATGTTCATTACTTCCTTCTCGGTAATGGTTGCGAGTCTGGGTTTCTTACACTGGCAGAGTCTTCTAACAAGTCGCTGTGCGATAACTCCGATAACGGAATCGGCAATAAGGTAAGGCTCAAGTCCCATGTCCTCAAGTCTGGTAATGGTTGCAGCCGAGGAGTTGGTATGGAGGGTCGAAACAACGAGGTGACCGGTGATTGACGCCTGAACTGCAATTCTTGCGGTTTCCTCGTCTCGAATCTCTCCGATCATTATAATGTCAGGGTCCTGACGCAGGATAGAACGTAGTGCAGAGGCGAATGTCAGGTCCGCTTTATTATTGGTCTGAACCTGATTAATACCGTCGACATTAGTCTCGACAGGATCCTCAACAGTGATGATGTTAACTGCCTCGGAGTTAAGTTCCGAAAGTGCCGTATAAAGTGTAGTTGATTTACCGGATCCTGTAGGTCCTGTAACAAGGATGATTCCGTTAGGATGGCTGAGAAGTGTATCAAACTGCTTTTCCTCATAATCCTTAAGACCGAGCTTACTCTTCTCTCTCTTCATACCGGATTTGGAGTTAAGTCTCATAACGACCTTCTCACCGAATACGGTAGGCAGAACGGATACACGGATATCATACTCGACATGGTCAACTATCTGAGTGATACGTCCGTCCTGAGGCTTTCTCTTCTCAGCGATATCCATACCACCGATAACCTTGATACGTGCAACAAGAGCATTGAGGAAAACCAGCTCATATCTTGCTCTTTCATAGAGCACACCGTCGATTCTGAAACGGACACGGACCTGACGCTCCAGTGCCTCGATATGAATATCGGAAGTTCTCTGGCGAACTGCTTTTTCTATCATCTCCTTGACTATCTTAACTATAGGAGAATTAGCAACGTCTTCTTCTCTCTGGGCATCAACTTCATCGGGAACAAGACCTTTTTCCTTCGCAAACTTCTCAAGGTCTTCGGTATTTGATTTCTGACCGAAATATTTATCAAGAGTTTCAACAATACCTGAAAGGGTAGCCACATAAGGCTGTACCTCAAGGTTGGTGAGCATGCTGATATCTTCCTGGGTATCGAAATCAAGAGGATCGGAAACAGCAAGGTTAAGAATATTGGGGTTATTCTCGTCGAATCCGAAGGGAAGAACCTTCTTCTTGTTCAATACATCATAGCTGACAAGATTGAGAACATTCTCGGGGATATTAACATTCTTAATATCGACGAAATCAAGGTCCATCTGTCTGGAAAGAACTTTGGCGATTTCTTCTTCAGAAACTATTCCCTCCTCGGTAAGGTATTCACCAAGCTTCTGACCTTTGCTTTTGGATTTGTTCAGCGCATCTTCCAGAGCCTCTTCAGTGAGGAATCCGTCTTCTACGAGAGCTTCACCAAGTCTTACTCTTTTAAAATTTCTTGCCATATTTTCGAACTGTCCTTTCAAAAAAAATATGTTACAACATGCGATTATACCACCTCGAATTAAAAAAACCTACAAAAAAATGTAAAAAATACCAATAAATTGAGTGCAATTCTGAAAATTTTGTGATATTATAACTAAAGATTTGAGAGGGGAGAAACAATTGTCAAAATTCTTTCTCCGCTTTGCGTTTTTATTGTTCTACATAATCTTTTCATTTCGGAGGTCATTAAACAAATGGCAAAAAAAACTTTCGCATCTAACTACGGCACTTCAATGAGAAGACTGATGGGATCTCAGAAGGCCAAGGATCTGAAGATTGAGATTGATGACAGCGATCCCGAAAAGACACTTATAAGCGGTAAAGCCTTCATCCAGTCTGCAGGTTCCAGCACCGAAAGTGTAGAAACTTTCGAGTTCTCTTCCACTGAGATCAAGGATGTAAGGAGAGATGATTATCAGGGATCCGAGGCCATCGTTATCGAGGCCGTTATGGAGACCATGTATGGTAAGAAGACCACAAAGGTTATTCTTCCCAATGTAAAGAATCAGAGTGAGGCATATGATATCCTCATTAACTTCAAGCAGAAGAACGAGCTTGCTAAGGCATCCGGTGGCGGAAGGCCTGTTTCTTCAGGTGCAAGACCTATTTCAAACGGTTCCCGTCCCGTTCCTCCTTCAGCAAACAGAACTTCAAACGGCGCACGTCCCGTTCCCGAGCAGAAGCCTGTTGCTTCAGCTGCTCCCGAACCCGTACCCGTGCCCACTCCTTCTCCTGCTCCGGCTCCCATCCCCGTAGCACCTTCGAATGAAAATGTATATACAGGTCCCAAGAGCGTTCAGCCTTCACCTTCAGTAGCAATGTCTGAGACTCTCAGAGGAGTAGGTGAAGCTCCTGCTCCCGGTTCTCTCGTAGGCAGCAGACCTCTTCACGGTTCACCCGAAGAAGCCGCTCAGCAGGCAGCAAATGCAGGTTCCACCCTGTATGCGCCTCCTACACCTCAGGCTGCTCCCGCACCTGCACCCGCTGCAGGTTCAGCAGTTCTCAAACCCGGCTCCGCTCCTGCTCCCGCAACCGCTGCAGCTCCCATTGACACCGCATCCTTCGAAGACAAGCTTAAGAAGATCGAAGTTATGCATGAAATGGGTGTCATGAATGATGACGACTACAAGGCTAAGAAGCTTGAGCTCATCTGCAAAGAAAAGGGGCTTGATTCCTTCTATGAGAAGATCCAGAAGGTTATCGTTGCAAAGAGTTCCGGCCTCCTTACCGATGAAGATTACAACAAGCAGGTTCGCGGTATCGTAGATCCCTGCTTTGACGGATCAATTACCGATCTTGATGATTTCAAGGCTAATGTCAGCATGATCCCTGTTATCAAGATCAGCGGTCTCGTACCCGAATCAGAGTGCGATAAGCTTATCGATGGTCTTATCGATGCTACCGCATACGATGATGCAGACGACAACGAGAAGTTTATTCTCAATCTCAGAAAGCAGTCCATCCTTAAGGATGCAGAGATCCTTTCAGAGTCTGATTACAGCAACGAGATCAACAGACTTAAGCTTGCTCTTAATCCCAAGTCTACTGACGATCGCGAAGCTCTTAAGGCTAAGCTCGGAAGGTGGCCCGCAATGGTTGAGGCAGGTGTTATCACCTCAGAAGATTTCGAAGCTAAGCGCACAAGACTTGTTGCAGATCTTGACAGCATCGACTCCGGAAATGCAGACACTCTCAAGTCCAAGATCAAGAAGATCATGCTTCTCAAGGAATGCGAGTGGCTTTCCCAGAGCGAACTTGAAGCTAAAAAGGCTGAAATTGTCGCTACTATCTCCGCAAATGCTGATGAAGTTACCAGAATGAGCCTCCACAAGGTTGCTGTTGAAGGCGGCCTTGAGACTGATGCTGAGTACGATGCAGCTAAGGCTCAGATCGTTGCAGACATCACTACTCCCGTTAACGGCGATATGGATCTCTTCAAGAAGAAGATCGAGCTTCTTACCAAGATCCATGATGCAGGCATCATCTCCGATGCTGAATTTGGTGATTTCAAGTCCAAGCTCCTTGACCTTTAATAAAATATAACTTTACTTTCTGCGGTAGGTTATGAATAAATACGATATAAGCAAAATCTGCTTGAGATGCATGAGAGTCAGTGATCAGGCCGATGTATGTCCCTTTTGCGGACATGACAAAATGGGCGAGAAAACCTGGCATAACGCACTGACTCCCGGCACCATTCTCAACAATAAAATACTAATAGGAAACATCCTGGGTAAAGGGGGATACGGGATCACCTATATAGGTTTTGATCTGCTCCTTGAATATCGTGTAGCGATCAAGGAATTCTTTCCCGAAGACCTCGTAGTAAGAGCTGAAGACGGTGTAACAGTCTCCGTTCTCGAAGAAGTTAACAACGAAAGCTACGAGGAAGAAACTCAGGCTTATTTACGTGAGGCAAGGATCCTTGCCGAATATTCCAAAAATCCCGGTGTCGTATCCATAAAAGACCTGTTTTATCAGAATAATACAGGTTATATTGTTATGGAATATCTTGAAAACGGCAACCTTTTCAAATATGTCGATAATCACGGCGGCTGGCTGCCCTCAGACAGAGCACTCAGTCTGATCGAACCTGTAATCGACATTCTCGGGGATCTTCATCAGTCAGGTCTTATTCACAGAGACGTATCTCCCGATAACATCATGATGGACAAGGACGGTTCCATTAAGCTCATTGACTTCGGCGGATCAAGAAAAGCAGGATCAAAGAACAAGCAGGAATTCCTTGGAAAATGGGGATTTGCTCCTCCGGAGCAGATGTTTTCACGTGTTTCCGAACAGGGGCCCTGGACCGATATTTACGGAATCTGTTCAACACTCTACTATCTCGTGACCGGTGATATTCCCCAGTCAGCTGTTGAGCGTGAAGAAAATGACCTTATCACTCCCATCAACAGCTATAATATCGATCTGGATCCCGGTATCGGCGAAGCTATAATGAGAGGTCTCTCCATGAGACCCGAACAGCGTCAGCAGAGTATTGACGAGCTTTACTATGATATTTACGGAATAAAGAGAACTTCCAAGCAGTCCCATGCTCAGGAAGCCGTTGCCGAGCGCAGAGTCATCGTACTTGATCATAACGGCAGAGTGTGGTTCGGCTCCTATCCCATGAACGAAATTCCCAGGGAAAAGATCACCAGCGACATAGAATGTGCCGAATATGACGAGAACAATACTGCCATCGTCAATGAGGAAAAATATTACAGGCTTCCTGTTTATAAGGATCACAAGTCCCGTGGTGCCGACAACTTCCTAGGCAAGCTGGTAGCAAAGCATTCAAGAGTTAAGGAAGGCTATAAATACTTTAAGTATAATGCGATTCCCTGGAGGATCGTAAAAGAAGCCAACGGACGTACTACTCTTATAAGCGAGTACATCCTTGATTATCTTCCTTTTAACGGCACAACATATCTTAAGTACAACGATAAGGATATAACCAAGATCAGGACCGGTATTTACTGGGGAGATTCCAAGTTAAGAGCATGGCTTAATTCGGTGTTCATCAACATGGCATTTTCATCTCAGGAGAAGATCAAGCTTCACTTTACCAAGATCTCCACTCCCACTTCTGCCCTTGATGACAGATATACCAACGACAAGGTTTATATCCCGTCTCTTGATGAATTGTATTATGGTTTCGATTCATCAAAAGATCATATAGACAGATCCAAGAAGAATAAAGATAACGGAATCTGCACCGCGCCCGTGTCTCAGTACACTGCCGCACTTCCCAGAGACCCTGATTTCGTTCCCTGCTTCGGACTCAGGTCCAGAGGACAGTTCTCAAAGGATATGTCTTATCTTGCCAGTGAGGATGCTTTCGGTCAGATGATCGGACGTGAAGGCCCGGAAAACTGGATGCTTAACAAACGATGCGGAATCAGACCTGTAATCTGTGTCAGCTCCGATTCCATAAAGAGGATTTCCTGATAGTATGAGCACTTATGCTATAAGTGATGTACATGGTCATTTCAGTACATACAGAAAGCTTCTGGAGAAATTAAAATTCTCCGATGAAGACTTTCTGTATGTTGTTGGTGATGTCATAGACAGAGGTCGTGACGGCATTAAGATCATTCAGGACATAATGTCCCATCCCAACATGGAACTGATCCTCGGCAATCATGAGTATATGATGATCGAGGCTATTGACTTCCTTAGAAAAAACGAAAACGAAGGAAAAATGCAGAAATCGGATCTCGGAGAAGCTTTTACTCCCGTGGATCTCTGGTTCCATCCCGCAAACGGCGGAAAGACCACATACAATGCATTTTTAAAGCTTGAGCGTGAGGAACAGGACCGGATTCTTGAGTATATGAAGGGCTTGAAACTCATTAAGAGAGTTCATATCGGAGATAAAGATTATCATATCTCCCACTCCTATTCCGTAGGCTACAAATTCGGCGAAGAACTCTATTATAATGATGCACTGATAGATGCGGAATCCGTTGTATGGGACTCACTTGTTGATGACAGACCACCGATTGATATGCTTGAGCATGACTGGTTTGCTTATCCGGATGATACCTACATTGTGGGTCATGTATTTACACAGCGTCTCGGATGTATGGATGATAAAGGACGTGGAATGATCTGTAAGATCAAAAGAAGAGGCGGAATTGATGTGGTTGACGTTGACTGCGGAATGGCCCTGAATTCCAAATCAAGCCGTTTGGGATGCTACTGTCTTGATACGGGAAAAGAAATTTACGTAACTTACAAGTAAATATTCAAATGCTGCGGCATATGGTCGCAGCATTTTTTCATTTATATGTAATCGTTATTTCGTGTATTCCGGGATCAAGGTCAGGTACGGACAGCAAAGCTCCTGCATATGCAGCTGTTTCGCTTCTTTTTCCATCCACATACACTTCAAAATGATCCGAATACGATACGGTAAGCACAAGAGTATCGATCTTGGGATCAGTAACTTCTACCGTACCGTGAATTCCACCGGCACTGAGAAGATCAGCATTAAAGTTTCCGGTCGCTATCCTGTCGTGGCATTCCATTAATCTGTCGGGATCCAGACTGTATATAAAGGGCTGTCTTATCTCCTTAACTCCGTCTACAACTATCCTGCACTCGGTATCTTCATCAAAATTTCCAACAAATATATTATATGACTTCTGATATCCCACAAAGGAAGCTATAAGTTTATCATCGAGGATCACAAGGATTTCATCGGAATTGGATTTTTCCTCATAATCAAGGTCGGACTCATTTAAAATCTCAAAATTCAGATAAATATTTTGTCCCGCAGGGGCGTTAAAGGAAATTGTCTGCTTTGATACGGTAAGATCCAGAGCGGATAGCAGACCGAACTCCTCTCCCATCACGGAATCTATGTATAAATTTACATTCTCAAAAGGATTCTCCCCAAACTCACAACAGTCTTCAGCCGCAAGATATCCGGCACCTAAGGAATATGGATTTCTGCTAAGGGTAGAAAAACCGTTTGAAGTGATCATTTCAAAGCCTTTATCGACATAACCTTTATGGATAAGGTAATCCGTCCCAAGGATCATTCCGGTATAAATGGTATCTCCCGCGTCACAAGCCTTGTAATGATACTGGAGAAACCCCATATTTTTGTAAAACCTAAGCATTCCCGGATCAAAGGATGAAGCAAAATAATCCAGGCCATTAAAGCCAAGAAGCATGGGATCATTTGAAGTAAACTCATAATCTTTATTAATCCTGCAAAAAGAAATATTGCCGGTATTCCTGCTGTCCTCAAGAGCGCATTCAACCAGATCAGAAGTTGTGTCTATAAATATGCCGTAATCTGAGCGTGATGCATATGGCAGTGTCTGAAGTTCGGATAAAGTCAGTTTATATCCGTTAAGCACAAGAAGAGCCACGCCAAAGCAAAGAACAGCCACAGACACTTTCTTGTTTATTTCCATTCTCTTAATGCCATCACCCGCAAGAATGAGCACAAAGAAAACAAATATAAAGGCAAATCTGTGTGGATATGCAACCGGATCTCTGAACATATGCCATACACGATACAGAGGTCTTAAAGAAAAACTGCTAAGAAGAAATACAACTATGATTGCAGAAAGAAAAGTTTTTGCTTTATTTTTCCTGCCTGTATAAAGACCATAACCCGCAAATATCACAGCAATAAGAGTACAGTAAATCGCAGGTGCTCCTTCACTGTATAGATACCCGTAATGGCCGCATACGAACTGTTTAATAAGGTCAATAAAGGATGTTACTATAAAGCTTCCGTCGGAATAAACTCCGATATCATTATATTTTCCCGCAGCAAGTTCTTTTGCCACCGGTATGAGCAAAGGAGAAGCAAGAAGTGCGGCAAGCAGAGAATAAAAGATAAAATTCAAATACTTCTTTGATGTGGAACGGAGGGACGGTTCTTTCGTTCCAGTGATTCTTTGGAACGCAAGAATCGTCCCACCGTTCCACTCTTCAGCAATGATAAATACAGAATAAAGGATAAGAAAAACACATACCATAAACGCGGAGTAGTAATGAGTATACATACATGCCGCAAGAAATGCCGAATACAGAATCCCATTTTTCGCAGCGGGATTCATTTCAAAAAATGACGAAAACATTTTACTCTTCGCTTCTTCTTTTGACATTGAACAAACCGGCTTGTACTCTGCTATCTTGCTGAAATCCGATTTCAACAACTTCTCAAGAAAGATGCAGATAATGGGAAGCCAGATAAGAGTGTCAAGATACATGGGAAGGATAAAGAAGGTGACAGCAGCCGAAGAAAGCCCATAGCAAAGGCTTAAGAACAGATTATATATGCGGTCCGTCACTCCTCTGAAACCTATGAAAAGTGAAAACGAGGCACAGATGGTACCGCATTTAAGGATATCCATGAGCCAGATCGCATCGGGAAGATCTCTCACATCAAATAACAAAGTGATAAGCGAAAAGGGAGATGCAAGATAATACGCAAACATCCCTATATAAGGAGTCCCCAGGGATCCCTGAAAAGTATAATAAAATGAGGACTCACCGCTAAAAACTGCTTTTAAAGATGAATAAAACGAAACAAACTGCTCCCTCATATCAAAGATGAGCAGTGTCCTTTCAGAGCCGGGATAAATACCCGCTAACGCAAATATCACGGCCGCTAAAAAGGCGCCCGTGATAAATGACAAAACTACTTTAAAGGACTTTTCTTTCATCTGTTCTTTTTCCTGGCAAAGAGTAAAAATACACCGGTGATGATCAGCAGTCCGCTGATGATCCATCTCAAAACGCCTCTGGTAAGTATCCATGAGCTTACTGAAGCATTGTTTGTGACAGGTGCTGCCGGACCTCCGGAAGCAGCTCTTAAGATAACATCGGAAGTAATGATTCCCGATTCATCAAGTTCTTCACCGCCGGTACAAAGTGCGAAGGTACTGAGATGGAATGTGGTAAATCTCGCATAGGTTCCTTCTGAAGATTCAACTACGGTAACAGGAATATCCTCAAGCTGGCCGTTTCTGTCAACGGTAAGTACAAAGAGCTTCTTACCTTTAAGTGAATCAGGTACGGGAATAGCTACTTCCAGTCCTTGATTTCCAAGCTTTGTAATAGGAATTCCTGATGAGTCGGCAAGAACAAGGTCATATAACACTCTGTCTGCTACAGTAAAACCCTGAAGAAATCCCGAAGCTCTGTTATATGCTTTATCAAATTCCGATGAAGAGTCAAGTGCAGTGACATTTAAAGTAAAGGGTCTGTCGGCACCGTTAAGATATGCACGGACATCTTCTGCTCCCACGACTGCAACCCCCGCATTATCCTTATCCTGAAGTGAATCTCTAAACTGCACATTGGATAATCTCTGTGCGGACTCTTCAAATGTGATGTTCAGACCTTCGGTACTTTCCATATCATCAAAAGCACCGATTCCGACATTAACTATCCTTTCAGGCTTATCTTCGATAGAAACTCCGGTATTCATGAACGCACGGTCAAGGATCTGAATTTCATTTCCGCCGAATGATACGGTTTCAAGATTAACACAGTCCAAAAAAGCTTCTTCACCAATCACGAGAAGTGTATCGGGAAAAGCCACAGTTCTAATGCTTACTTTGTCTTTGAAACAGTCAGCAGCTATTACCCTGACTCCTGAAGGAATGGTGACGTTTGCGCCGGTACCTCTGTAAGCAATGAGTACTCCTCCGCTTACCAGGAAATCACCTTCGGAAGAATTCAGATCTTCATCCAGCTGATTATTTCCGTTTCCTTTACCTGCAAGGAAATCATCAACCCATGCGCATCCGGAAAACGCATAGGGTTCTACCTTCATCACAGACTGAGGAAGTTCTACATTAACAAGTCCCGGACAGTGATAAAATGCACCGTAATCAATCTTCTCGACACCGTCCGGCAAAGTAACGGACAAAACTTCGGTCCTGGAAAAGGCAAACTGGCCTATCTCGGTAATGCCGGAGGGCAGACTCATATTCTGTGTATCGGTATTACGATAGAATGCTTTATCTGCAACTACGGAAGAATCAACAATGGTATATTTGGGAATAGATGAAGAATAGAAAACCTGAGTATTATCCGCTTCTTCAGATGATGTATTATCTCCCTCTTCTTCAGGTACAGTAGGTCTTACAGTTCCGTCATATACGGTAAATGCGGAATTATCCATGAAAACAAATGCGTAATTTGCCACAACATGGGATTCACCATAAACATCCGTATTCTGATTTACGGCAACTGCGGTATATGTGCCGTCGGGTCTGGCTGTGATCTCATATTCCGTAGTCCAGGCTCCCGCGGGAAGGAGGGAAGGATCAGTCTCGTCTTCTACTGTTGTTGAACCGTTTCCCGATACGTCTTCATTTTCAGTATCGTCGGTTATGTCAGTATCGTTATCATCATCTCCGCCTATGACACCGGTATCTTCATACACGGGAAATTCCTTCTGTCTTACATAGAAGCTCTGTGCATAATCCCAGGCATATGAACCTTCGGGTGCGAAGATGACAAGCTTATAGCATCCGTCAAAGGAGCTTTCATGGATGTTATGAACATTTTCGGTAATATTGATGGCTTCAAGATTAACATCATCTTCAAAAGCATAAATACCGATGGATTTTATGTTTGCGGGCAGAGACACTGAAACAAGTCCCATACAGTTGGCAAATACAAAATCATCGATCTTATCAAGGCCTGTACCGATAGATACAGACTCAAGTGAGTCACAATCCCAAAATGCGTATTCGTTGATCTTCTTGACGCTGTTAGGAATGGTAACGGTTCTTATTTTGTCATTGTCCCGGAAGGCATCTGTTGCGATCTCGATAACGGTAGATGGAATGACCACATCTGTCTTTGTACCGTTGTAGGATACCAGTGTTCCGGAGCCCGTAATAGAAAACTCGGGGACGGATGCTGCATCCGCCCCCGAAGGAGGAAGCTGCAGCACGAGTATCGCAGAGAGTATAAATGCCAATCCGGGCAGCTTTCTTTTGATTTTCATAAAGGTTACCTGCGTCTGTTTCCGGGTTTGTTGTTATTACCGGAGGTCTTTACAGCAACGGGTGCAACAGCCTTTTTGTCCTTCATAAGGAAGAGAACAATGGATATTGCAAAGAGCGCTATAGATGCAAACCACTTGGGATGGATGGGATCTGCGGTCTTGGGAGTATTGTCAAGGCCTGTTCCGATTCCTCCATCTGATCCTGCGGTCATCTCAATGGTGTTCACATAGATCACATAAGGTGAGAAGTGAGTACATGTAAAGGTTACACAAGGCACACCATTGATGGTTGTGAACTTACCGTTAAGAGTATCAAGATCTCCGTTGATGACACATCCGACCTTGTTATTTGCTCCATACTGGATCATGGAGTCGGGCAAAGGAAGGGTGATGGTAATGGTAAGTCCCGAAGTATCGGTGATCTGGGTGGTTCCTGCTGCATCATAAAGGCTTATATCGAAGGGGAAGTAAATGATGTTATCAAGACTTCCGTACTTCTTAAGAAGTGCATCGAGAATTGCCTTATCTGCAGTCTGGCTTGCAGTGATCTTAATTGTGAAGTTATCCGTGGAACCGTTAACTGTTGCAGATACAAGTCCTGTATTTGACAGACCATTCTTGTCTATGACAACAGTGGTTCCACTGCTTCTTGCAACATTTCCGGTGGAAGGCCAGTAATTGGTATTACCGTTTCCATTACCGCCTGAACCGGTGCCACCTGCTCCGTTATTATTTCTGTTATTGTTTGAAGCCACGAAGTTAGCCGTAACAGTAACATTTCCGGAAGGCATGGTTACTACGGTTGCAGACATAGCCTTGGAAGCAATTGCTGTGGTATCGGGAGAAATGGTCCAGCTGCTGAATACAGTGCCGGTCTTGGCCTCATTTGCCTGAATAACAACCTGAGCACCGGGCTTATAGCTGCCTGATCCCGATCCGTTAACAACAGTAAGGGTGTAGTAAGGTCCGGTATAGTCATCATCCGTTCCGGTATAATCCGGATTCTTAACCATGGTGAATCTCATATTCTTATCCATGGTAACGGATGAAGTTGAAGGCGACCACATACACTGCTTATATCCCGCAGGCATCATAAGGTCGGGAGGAGTTCCGCCTGCTTCGATGCTAAGAGTCTGGTAAACAGTAACACCGTCGGTGAAATAATAAGTTGCGGTGTACTTGTCAGTTGCATCGGTATTGGTACCTTCTGAAGGAACAAGTACAAAGGTAGTGGTATCTGTGATCACTGTTTCAGTAGGCTTGGGTGACCACTCATATCCGGTATATCCGTCAGGAACTTTAATGTTATATGCGGTGGTTCCGTCCTTAACACCGATCTGGGTATAAAGGGTGGTTCCGTCAGGCATATAGTACTTCGCATAATGATAACCGGGTTCAAGATATCCGCTGTTTCCGCCGCCATTTGATCCGGATGTGTATTTTGCATAGAACTTAATAACACCGTCCTTCTCTTCTACCTGGTCAAGAGTAAAGAGAATTCCGTCTCTGGGATCGATCTTGGTCCAGGTCTGGAAAGTATATCCGTCCTTGGCAGTAGGTGCCAGATAAGCTATCTGGTTAGCATTGATGTAGTACTTGGTTACGCCGTTATCATCCATGGTAAGGACAGGAACGTTGTCCATAAGAACCGCACCGGTTGCACCGGTATTGGGATCTGTATCATAGAATATAGCGGTATACGACTCATTAAGACCCTTATACTTGGCAACTATGGTAAGATCTGCGCTTATGTTGAAGCTGTATCTGTAATCATATGTTTCTTCGGTATCGTACAGATTGTAATAATTCTCAAATGCAAATCCGGGGGTTGAATGCTTATTGTCTGCATCCATGTTGGGATCTCTTAAAATGACCTGATCTCCCTCAACATACTCATCGGTATACATAAGAGTAGCTTTTGTTGCATTCTCATCAGCATAATCATAATAAGTAACATAATAATGCTTGATGGGAGCATAAGCCTGAACCAGATACTGATGTCTCTTAAATCTTTCGTAAGATTTGGACATACTGGTTACATTGCCGTTTTCATCGGTTTCAGCAGGAGCATAAACCGTAAGATTCTTATTGGCATCTTCGGAAACACCATGGTCCGTAGAATCAGTATTGGGATCCGTCATGGTAGTTCTTAAGAGGTCAAGTCCGTTGGATGACCAGTCAAGATCATCACTCATTACGGTAAGGTTCCTGAGATTGGATCCTTTGAAAGCATAATCATCAATGGCACCGCAGGTCTGAGGGAGGGTAACAGCAACCAGATCACCGGTATCTTCAAATGCTCTTTCGGGAAGTGTATAGAATGTTGCATTCTCAAGATTTACAACATTTACCTTGGTATCTGCAAAAGCTTCCTGAGAAACTGCATTAACTCCCTTGGTCTCTCCGGGCTGGACGGTTCCCGCACTTCTTCCGGGAAGGAACTCGATAATCGCCGCCTTATTACCGGAAGCATCAAGCGAATATATTATTCCGTTATCGGTCTTAAAATGTGTATTATCCTGGAAATCAACATTGCCTATTCCGGAGGTGCGTAAGGTTTCGGTAGTTCCGGAATTACGGTTAAACATGTTAACCCTGAAGGGAGCGACGCCAAGACTGATGACACTTGAATCGAATTTTGCATTATTAAGCGAATAGTCGTTGTAGAAGGCATGATCATCAATGGCCTTTACACCATACATCTCGAGATCTGTGAGTGCATAACATTCAGCAAAGGCCTTCTCGCCTATTTCATCAATAGGCTGGGTAGAATAAATTGATTTAAGATTATCGCAGTCATAGAAACCGTAATCAGGGATAGAAAATGTCAAATCACCTGATAAGGTAAGACCGGTAAGGTTGCTGCTGCCTGCAAAATCTGATTTTGTGGAATCTAAAGTTACCGATCCGTCAGTTCCAATGGTTACAGCCACATCAATTTCAGTAAGCCCCTTGGAATTGACCGCCATCTGATCAGAGCCGGTCCTGGTGTTAAACATACCATCTTTAATGGATCTGACACCTCTTGGAATTGTCAGGGTCTCCATCACAGCTTTTATCTGATAATCATATGCGGTTGAAGGATTATCTTTTCCGCCATCCTTATAGTGCTGGATCGCATCATACTGCTCTATGGTAAGATATCCGTCTGCATCATGAGATCTGGTGCCAATCACTGCTGAACCAAGATTACTGTTAACCTTATAATCGGTGCTGATGGTTGAAGGAGTAGGGAATTTAACAAGCTCAGCACAATCTTTTTCCTGATTATAACTGATCTCAAGCAGTGAAGGGAAACCACTTATTACGGTAGGATAGCTTCTGGTCTGGTTGGGATGTGAATAAATTCCCCTGTCACTCATTGCGTAATTAAAGGGAGAAAAGTCCGTAAATTCAACCGTTTCGATATCATAATCAAAATTGAATACGAAGAACAGCTTTTCGGGAGTGCCGTTAGTGGAATAACCTGAACCCGAGCATGTGCTCATATGGTCATTTACCATGACCTGAGTTAAGAAAGCATCATCTCCGATCACAACATCGGGATTTCCGAAGTATACGAACTTAAGTTTATGGCATCCCTTGAAAGCCTCGGCACCGATAACTTCAATGGTGGAGGGAAGGGTCACTGTTTCAAGAGTACACAGATCCTTAAACTTCTGGTATCCGATCTCTGAGATATGATAAGGTCCGAACTTCTCAGGGAAGGAAAGGGATTTTATGGTTCCTGTTGAACTGAATCCGCAGAGAGTATTGGTAGAATCAACCTGATAGGTAGCTTTTCCACCGCCTTCCTCGGTCACGGTTCTCTCGTATATCTCTTCGGCAAATATTTTATAGGTATATTCATAACCGGTATCACGTGTGCGCATGGTAGAGTGAAGCGCACCGATCTGGTTTCCTTCAGGATCAACACCCTCAAAATAGAACTCTTCATTTGAAAGCTGTCTGTGGAAAGACATTCTTGGACTCGTTGATGAATAAGGAGTAGCCTCATCTGCAAGACTTCCAAGGGTAAATCCACAGGTATTCGTTGCAGAAGCGGTTATATTGTCCGTCTCATCATCAAATGTGACATAAGGACTGAGCACTGTGATCCTTTCAAGTGCATAGCAGTCTTCAAATATATTGATATTAAGTTCTCTCGGGCTGTTTAAGTTATAGCCGTTTCCAAGCTTCACGCCAAAAACAACCTTCTTCAGGCTTGTACATCCGTAGAAGACATGATATCCGATATTAACAAGGTTAGACTGTGAGCCCACATCAACGGTGATAGGTGCACCATGGTCATCCTTTGTATTGATCTTTCTGGGATTGGAAGCATCCTGCTTGGAATGATCTTCCGCACCGGTAAGGGTGGAAAGGTCGCCGGTAAAATCAAGGTATTCAAGGTTCGTACATCCCATGAATACACCGTCACAGATCATATTTACATTGTGAGGAATAAAGAATCCCGTAAGGGTCGAACAGTTTTTAAAAGCATAAGCTCCGATATTCTGAAGTCTGCAGAATTCGGGCATATATACATTTGAAAGACCGGAGCAGCCGTCAAAAGCGTGATTTCCGATTGCAACAAGTCCGTTCTCAAAGGTGATACTCTTAAGGGCCGAACAGTTGTAGAACGCATAGTCTCCCACACCCTGAAGATTTTCATGGGTGATGAGTGACTGGATATTGGAGCCCTTGCTTCCCGCAAAGATTCCGTTTTCCTTGTGGGTATCGTCTATAGGTTCGTTTGAAAGCTTATATCCACCTGTAGACGGATCATCTACAACAAACTGGTTACCGATATATCGTACTTCGATGCCTTCCACCTTTTTATGATCGTCGACATCGCAGATCTTATAATCGGAACCGTCGTAATAGAATAACTGTTCAGCAGTGAATTTACTCCAGATATCAATGCTGTTATATAGGCATGGGCGATAGAATACATGAACAATCTTATAATTGTATTCATACTCATAAGCTGTAACGTTGCCATCAGTATCCTTTATCTCGTTAATGGTCTGGCTTGTTACATTGATTATGATCTGATTGGGAGATTTGTATGCATATTCATAACCGGTATCGATGGAAATGAGCAGAGCATGAAGATCACCGGTATCGGAATATTTATTTGTCTTATTAAGATATTTTTCGGTATAGGTATTATCGAAAGGCTCTACCTGTTCAAGCGTAAGAGTCTTATCAGGCTTCTGTACCCTATATGTAGCGGTTGATTCTTCTTTCTCATAATAGTAGAGGAAACCGCCGGAACGGTCCACAAGACAGTTACCCTGAGATACATTGTTATCACTGAGCTGTTTATAGACATCAACGGTATTGGGGATTTCCAGGGTTCCTCCCTGAAGGTAGCCTCCCCTGTAGCCAAGGATCACGGCATACTCATTATTACCGGGATCATATACTCCGTAACCGTTATCGGTCCTTACATATGCGAACTGAAATTCGCCACCGCCGGTGCTGTAAATGGGAATATCATAAGTATTAGAGCCGACGTCATATGTGGATTTAATATAAGGAATGTTTGACACAGGGCGCTTTACAGAATCCTTTTCAGGATCATTACCATGCTGAACCAGTTTGTAGGAGTCACCTATTAAAGCAGAGGTTCCCGTACATGTATTGGCTGCCTCCGCCTGACCTCCCGTTATTGATCCTGTAGGAATGGCCGCAACAACTATACTTGATGCAAGAAAAAGTGCACCAAGGGTCTTACGAACCGATCTCTTCAGTCTTCTCTTAGGTTTTTTCATAAAAGATAACCCTCCCCGGTCTGCAAACAGACCATCCAGAATGTTAATCTATTCTCTTAGCTACAACTGCAAAACGCCCATTGTCTTCCGCATAGTCGCAGGTGGACAGTGTAAGCAGGTGATCTCCCCATACAGCTGTGACTCCGGTATCGTAAAGAGACATCTGAGCCATCTCATTCATGTAGGAATTAAATTCCTCAGGACCGTTGGCATCTATGAACTCATAATATTTGAACGAAATATCATTTTCGGTCTTAAGTGAAGTTCTGAAAGCAAACATCACCTCGTAAGTTCCGTGTTCATAAATGGTATCGAACTTTATGATCCTGTGATTTTTGTAGAAGTTCTCATCCTCATATTTTACGAGGTTTCCGAACATCCTTCCGCTCCTCATATGATGACCGTAGAGGATCAGGTTGTCCGAAGGTTTTATGGCATCACAGTCACAATCCATAAAGATGCATCCGTTGACATTTTCATTCTGCTCAAAGTCATGATTGAGGTAGTATGAATTGTCCACGGTCTGCATGACAGGATAGCTTAAAAATACTCCATCGTTTATATCGGCTATTTCGAGCCATCCGATTAGTCTTTTATTCTTATTATACAGATCAATATATTCAGGAAGTATGTCCGGAGTCTCTTCCTCGTCCACATAATGGATGATAGGTTCGCTTCCGGAGCCTTCATTTCCGCCATTTGCAAGGGCTTCGGCCTGAGCACGGTCCCTAACATTACTCAGCAGATCCGTAGTTCTGTCAGACTGCATTTTTGTCACATTGTAAATGACAATATAAAGGATCGAAGCTGCAGCAATAAAAAGGGAAGCGATAAGTATGATCTTCCTGGTCTTTTCCTGTTTTTTCAGGATAAGCCTTGCCTGTTTATCAAGATCAGGATCTGAAACCGTCTTTTCTTCCTTTTCGGAGGACTTCACCCTTTTGGTCCTGAGCTCACTTTTCTCGGAAGTTCTCTTCTCCTTCTCTTCCATGGAATCAATGAGATTATCCACCTCTTCCATGAAATCATCTCCGAGAGCAGTCTTAAAACCGACTCTTCCGCTGTGAAGTTTTCTGGAAAGGAGCTTAAGATCCGAAAGAGACATTCTGTCCATTCCGGACTTTATCTTGTCGATGGCGGCCTTATCGGCATTTGCATCGGCAATAGCTTTGTCTCCTTCGAATTTTCTGCCCTCTATAATGACAACTTTGCCCATGAATCCTTATTTGATCACGAAATTGACCAGTTTTCCGGGAACATAGATCTCTTTAACGATCTCTTTTCCCTCAAGTCTGTCCGCAACCGTTTCCTTAGCTCTTGCGATCATGGTCTCCTTGGAAGCATTTCTGTCTTCCTCGAAGGTTCCGCGGAGCTTTCCGAGAACCTGGACCGCAATGGTGATACGATCTTCAACGCACTTTGCTTCGTCATACTCAGGCCATGCGGTCTGGTATACTCTTCCCTCAAAGCCTTCAAGTTTCCAGATCTCCTCAGTGATATGAGGAGCAACGGGGTTGAGCAAAGTGATAAAAGTCTTAAGGTCAGCCTTGGTGATGCTGCCTGCCTTATAGAAATCATTAATAAGTGCCATCAATGCTGCAATACCGGTATTGTACTTAAGAGTCTCGAAATCGCCGGATACCTTCTTGATGGTCTGGTTGATCTTAACTTCAAGATCCTTGCTGTAGGAATCACCGTCTGTAACGATATCCTGAAGTTTCCATACTCTGTCAAGGAATCTGCGGCATCCCTGGACACCTTCCATGCTCCAGTTTGCAGCCTGGTCAAAAGCACCGATGAACATCTCGTAAGTTCTGAGGGTATCTGCACCGTATTCATTGATGATATCGTCGGGGTTAACGACATTACCGCGGGACTTGGACATCTTCTCACCGTTTGATCCGAGGATCATACCATGGGAAGTACGCTTTGCATAAGGCTCCTTGGTAGGAACGATTCCCTGATCGTAGAGGAATCTGTGCCAGAATCTTGAATAGAGAAGGTGGAGGGTTGTATGCTCCATTCCTCCGTTATACCAGTCAACGGGAAGCCAGTATTTGAGAGCTTCCTGTGATGCAAGTTCCTTATCATTGGTGGGATCGATGTATCTTAAGAAATACCACGAAGATCCGGCCCACTGAGGCATGGTATCGGTCTCACGCTTTGCGGGGCCTCCGCAGCAGGGACAGGTAACGTTTACCCAGGAATCCATAGCGGCAAGAGGTGACTCACCGTTATCTCCGGGCATATAAGATTCAACCTCGGGAAGTTCAAGAGGAAGATCCTCTTCCTTCAGAGGTACATATCCGCACTTGTCGCAGTGGATAATGGGAATGGGCTCGCCCCAGTAACGCTGACGGGAAAATACCCAGTCGCGAAGCTTGTAATTGGTCTTGGCATGTCCGATACCCTTTTCCTCAAGGAACTCGGTGATCTTCTTTTTAGCTTCAGCTACTGAAAGACCATCAAGGAAGCCGGAATTAACAAGCTTGCCCTCTGCAACATCGGTATAAACCTGCTCGGTAACGGGCTTATCGCTTCCTGCAACAACCTCGATAATGGGAAGGTCGAATTTCTTAGCAAACTCCCAGTCTCTTTCATCATGTGCGGGAACAGCCATGATGGCACCGGTTCCATAGCTCATGAGTACGTAATCAGAGATCCAGATGGGAATCTCTTTATCATTAACGGGATCGATGGCGGTAAGACCCTTGAGACATACACCGGTCTTGTCCTTTGCAAGCTCGGTTCTCTCAAAATCGGACTTTCTGGAAGCCTCTTCACGGTACTTAACAACCTCATCGAAATTCTCGATACGGTCCTTGTACTTCTCGATATAAGGATGCTCGGGGCTCATTACCATGTAAGTAGCTCCGAAAAGGGTGTCGGGTCTGGTGGTATAAACAGTGAGCTTATCCTCGGTTCCGGTAAGTTTGAAATCAACCTCCGCACCGGTGGAACGTCCGATCCAGTTTCTCTGCTGGGTCTTTACTCTTTCGATGTAATCAACACTGTCGAGTCCCTCAAGAAGCTTATCAGCATACTCGGTGATCTTCAGCATCCACTGTGACTGCATCTTACGTATAACGGGAGCTCCGCATCTTTCGCAGACACCGTTTACAACTTCCTCATTTGCAAGGCCTACCTTACAAGAGGTACACCAGTTGATGGGCATCTGAGTCTTATAAGCAAGACCTGCATTGAAGAGTTTAAGGAATATCCACTGGGTCCAGTGATAATATCCGGGATCGGTGGTATTTACTTCTCTGTCCCAGTCGAAGGAATACCCGATGGAATGAAGCTGCTCTTTAAATCTTGCAACATTATTCTTGGTTACGATCTTGGGATGGATCTTGTTCTTGATTGCATAGTTTTCGGTGGGAAGACCGAATGCATCCCAGCCCATGGGGAACAGAACGTTATATCCCTGCATGCGGCGCTTTCTGGAAACGATATCAAGGGCGGTATAGGGACGGGGATGTCCTACATGCAGTCCCTGACCCGAAGGATAAGGGAATTCAACAAGCGCATAATACTTAGGCTTGGAATAATCGTTTGTTGCGGCAAAAGCCTTCTCGTCGTCCCAGACTTTCTGCCACCTGGGCTCAACCTCATGATGATCGTATACAGAAGCCATTTTTTCATTCTCCTAACTGAAAATAATAATTCCGGATCAGGTTCCCCTTCTCCTTTATGCATACTGCAAAAAGGGTATAAATACCCATAATTTACTTAATTTTATTACATAATAAATGCAAACGCAAGGACATTTAGTGGCAGAACCACAATATATTGTGGTGAGTCAGGGGGACGGTTCTACTGACTCACTAAACAATGAAATTTATGACAACAAAAAAGTGAGTCAGGAGAACCGTCCCCCTGACTCACTTCTGTTTAAATTATTCAGTAATATTACCTTCAGCAACCTTCTGGGCTCTTGCGGCAACCTCTGCCTCCTGAACATCCGAAGGAGCCTGCTCATATCTTGCAAACTCGAAGGAGAAGTCACCCATTCCTCCGGTCATGGATCTGATGACTGTTCCGTAACCAAAGAGTGAACTCTCGGGGATCTCTGCCTCGATAACGGTCATGCCGTTACCCGCAGGATTCATGCCAAGAACTCTTCCTCTTCTCTTGTTGAGATCACCCATGACATCACCGGTGTTCTCATCGGGAGCTGTTACCTTAAGGGTCTCAATGGGCTCAAGGAGAACGGGCTTAGCTTTCATGAAACCGTCTCTGAATGCCATGTTAGCTGCGGTCTTGAATGCCATCTCGGAGGAGTCAACGGGATGATAGGATCCGTCGTAAAGAACTGCTTTAACTCCGATAACGGGATAAGCTGCAAGAGGGCCTCTGGTAACGGATTCTGCGATACCCTTCTCGACTGCGGGGAAGAAGTTCTTGGGAACTGCTCCGCCTACGACTTCCTGATCAAATACATACTGCGCATCGGGATCGTCGGAAGGTGAGAACTTCATCTTAACGTGTCCGTACTGTCCGTGGCCACCGGTCTGCTTCTTATACTTGGCTTCAACATCGGCAGTGCCCCTAATTGTCTCTCTGTAAGCAACCTTGGGAGTTGAAAGTTCGATAACAACCTTATATTCACTCTCAAGTCTGGACTTGATGATCTCAAGATGCATATCACCCATACCGTAAAGAAGAGTCTGGTGATTCTCTGCATCATTGACATTCTTCATGGTAAGGTCTTCGTGTCCGATCTTCTGGAGAGCCTGGGATATCTTATCGATATCAGCCTTGTCCTTAGGCTTATATCTCATGAAGGTATAAGGCTTGGAAATATCGAACATACCGAACTTGATGGGCATAGCCTTGGTTGAAAGACTGTTTCCGGTTCTTGCCTGTGAAAGCTTCGCAAGAGCTCCGAGATCGCCTGCGTGAAGTTCGGGAACTTCAATGGGCTTGTTACCCTGAAGTACATAGAGTCTGCCGATCTTCTCCTCAACATCCTTATCGATGTTATAGATAAGATCATCGGTCTTAAGAACACCGGAGTTAACCTTGATAAGGCTGTACTTTCCGATGAAAGGATCGACGATGGTCTTCCATACGTATGCTGACTTAGCCTTGGAGAAATCGTAATCGCACTCGTAGATCTCGCCGGTCTTGGTTGCAATACCTGCCACATGTCTGACATCGGGGCCAGGGAAGTACTTGATAACATCGTCCAGAAGTGCATAAGCACCCTTACAGGTAATGGATGAACCCATGGTAACGGGAACTATGCTACCGTCACAGATGTTTGCTCTGAGAGCTGCTCTGATCTCCGCATCGGAGAACTTTTCACCTGCAAAGAATCTGTCCATCATCTCCTCGGAAGTCTCAGCTACAGCTTCCATAAGGGTCTCTCTGTACTGCTCGAGATAGGACTGGTTATAATCGGGAACTTCACAGGGAACAACATCCTTGCCCTGCCACATCTGGCCCTGCTCGGAAACGACATTTACATATCCTACCAGTTCCTCATCCTTTCTGATGGGGAGATGGAAAGGAGCGATCTTCTTTCCGTAAAGGGCTGTAAGGTCTTCAACTACCTGACGATATGATGCTGTATCAACGTCCATATTGGAAACATAGAAGATTCTGGGGAGCTTATACTTCTCGCACAGATCCCATGCCTTTTTGGTTCCTACTTCAACTCCGCTTCTTCCGTTAATGACTATGATAGCCGCACCGGCTGCGGAAACTGCTTCCTCAACTTCACCGACAAAATCGAAATATCCCGGGGTGTCGATGATATTGATCTTGTGGTCTTCCCATTCAACGGGAATAACACTTGCAGATATGGAAAATCCTCTCTTCTGCTCTTCCTTTCCGTAATCGCTTAAGGTATTTCCGTCTGCCACGGTCCCCATACGGGAAGTAAGACCTGTAATGTAACCGAAACTCTCTGCCAGAGTGGTCTTACCGCTTCCTCCGTGACCTAGAAGCACAACGTTGCGGATCTTGTCTGTGGTATAAACTTTCATGAGGACCTCCTGATTTTAGGTATTTGTGCAAATTTTACAAATATTCTGAATATTTATAAAATCACACATACATATTTTACAGTAAAGTCCAAAATGTCGCAATATAGAAGTGAAATATTTTCTTTTTAGTTTGCAAAAAACATAGCTATTTTTGTAAAAGAATATAGATTAAAAGAAAATAAAAGAAAAGAAATCGATCCATATATATACTTCTTATATACTTCAATTTTCATAAATTTCAATATATTATCAATCCCTTTAACAAATAAAGGTAATGCAGCCCAGGAAAACAAAATGGCAAAAAGAGGACTTTCATCAGGAGCCCAATTCAACATAACGAAAAGGATAAAAGACACAAGACACCATGCAAAAAAAATCCTGAAAAGACCGGCTTTTCTTTCACGCAAAAATCCCAAAATGATAACAAGTAAAACAATTACTCCAAAAGGATAAATATGTGAAACAATAGAATTCCACATATACATTCCATCTTCATTCGTTCCGGATGGCAAAGATATAACTATACTCGCGTACATATTTACAGTTGCAGTAAATCGTTCGCCTACAGTTAAAAGTTTAGATGCAAAACTCCCTGTAGTTTTCATCAATGCTCTGTCAACAAATGAATAATCGAACAAAAACATTCTTCCACTGATGATGATAGTCACAATTCCTAAGACCAAAGACTTTAGTATTGATTTCCCCCTGTTTTCAGGAGAATCATCAAACAATAATTCAAAAACGATAAGCAAAACATTTAAAGGAAGCAAACCGGCAGCTAAAACAAAAGCCAATTGAGCATATTCAGACTTCTTTACTCTCAAAAAAACATAAAGAACCACAAAAAACACGATCAATACATATTTTTCTATAACCATGAAATAAATAAATGATGAAAAAGAAAGTATATACATAAGCCAAACATACCTGCTATTGGCAAGAACTCTAAGCATATACGCAATACTAATAAGCAGATAAATATTCACAGCCTGAAGAATAACAACTCTTAACAGAACAGATATAGATTCCGGAAGAAATAAATTCAAAATAAAAGAAACGATATTAGAAAGAGGAAATACCATGATGCCCATTAAGGGGTGTCTTATATCAAAGTATCCTCTCTTTCCGGCAATGCCGCTCCAAACCCATGCACAATCCATGGAATAAACACTATCATACTGTTCATACCATTCAGACTGAAGGGAATATATTATCAAGACAAATAAAAAAATGATGGAAAATATAAAATAACTAAATCTTATTAGTTTCTTATCTTCACATTCCCAAATAACTTTATGTATCTCAGTAATTATGTTTGAAAGATAAAATAAAAAATACACCATCCCCGGCCACGACAGCATTAGAGAAAGATTGAAATTCCATAGATAAACGCCATTAGAAAATCCATTTACATATACTATAAACAAATAAAATATGCTGAGAAATATTACCAATGCCGAAACAAATCGATGAGCCTTTAAAAACATCCAAACTTTCAAATATGATTTCTGAAATATAAAGCAAAAAATGACAAAAGAAAACACAGCGTTGCAATATACATAAACATCCTTCTCATATTCCAACAATATCTGTCCTATAGAGAACAGCATCCCTGAAAATCCGAAAAATAAACCTATCACAATTATACATATATTGTATTTTTTTATTTGAATTGAATTCATAAATATAATATCGCCGAAACAAATGCAACATATAACGCTACAAGTATAATAAGATGTTTATCTGAAAGAAAAGAATTCACCGGGTCACCATCTGTTTTTTCAATCAACATATGGTATTTCATACAAATGATCAAAACAAAAGGAACAGAATAGATCAGAAGCGAATGACTGTTTTCTATAGTCCACATTGAATAAAAAACAATTCCTAGTCCCATACAAAGAAACATAAAATGAGATAAATACGAACCGGAATAACTCCTCAAAACTTCTCTTGTTTCCGATGAATTTTTAGACATTTCACCATATCTTTTCCCGAGAGAAAAGTATAAGGAAAGACAAAAAACCGTCAAAAACAAAAGTGATGATATTTCAATATCCGTAATCATTCCGCCAAACAAGAGCCTGATAGGATAACCCAGGCTCAATATAGTTACATCCATGATAGGAATTTTCTTTCCGCGGTAAGAATAGAAAATATTCAAAAGCAAATATATAAGAATGAGAAAGCATGCCCCAAAAGAAGCTTTGATCAACAAAAGAAATAATAAACATATAATCAGATTTACAACTAGAAATATTATAGCTTTTTGTATCGAAACTCTGCCTGAAGCAATTGGCCTATTCTGTTTGGTGGGATGCTTTGAATCCTCTTCTTTATCAAAAATATCATTGAAAATATAAATGGAAAATGCAGCAAAAGAAAACGCACAAAAGCCCCCCGCTTCCTTTAGCATAAGGTCAACATCAAAAAGATTCAAGGAAAAAAATACAGGAAAAAATATGATCAGGTTTTTCACAACATGTTTTATACGAATTAGTTTAAAATAGTCTTTCATATTATTTTACTTATCAACCCTTCACATGCAATGGAATCGTACATGGATATAGCCTCGCACAGATCACCGAGAAAGGCTTTTTTATCCTCCGGCCAGGAATACTGTTCAAGATCTTCCTTGACGCTGTCCATACCATCCATATCGAGATTCTCACAGACATCCTTAAGTCTGTTTAACAGTTCACTCAATTTCTCATCTGTAATGAGCCCAGCATCTTTTTTATCTTCAGAGTCTTCAACAAAGCACTTCGAAAGTTCACTCAGGAATGTCTTATACAGTCCCATGCAGTCAGGGAGATTATTCTTAATGAATTCCCTGTCCTCTTTCTTGCCGGCATTTTCCAGGGCCTCAGCTTTTTCACCGAGTTCAAGTTCACCGATCTGTCTGGAACTGCTCTTCAATGCATGGATCCTGATTGTGAAATCCTTGATGTCATCCTTCTCGTATGCGTTCATGATGTCGGAAAGATTCTTTTCTCCGGCTTCATAATACTCCTTTGCTATCTTACGAAGGAGTTTGGCTGATCCCAGAGACCTTACTGCTGCTTCTGCATCGATCATCTCAAGCTCCAGCAAAGGATCTGATGAATCATTGCCTGAGAATACATGTGCAGCACCTTTTATGATCTTTTCAGCAGGAAGCCATTTTTTGATCTTGAGAACTATCTCTTTGATATCAATGGGCTTTGCAACAAAATCATCCATTCCGGATTCTGCAAATAACTTTCTTGCTTCTTCCGTTACGTTGGCTGACAGGGCAATGATAACAGGATGTTCCTTTCCGGAGTTTTCACGAATGATTCCTGTAGTCTCAACACCGTCCATTTCAGGCATCATATGATCCATCAACACGATATCGTATTCGTTATCTTTTACTTTTTCTATTGCCTCAACACCGCTTAGAGCTGTATCTATCTTCATCTCAAGAGGAGAAAGAAGGCCTTCGGCAATGGTGATATTGATGGCATTGTCATCAACGATAAGGATATGTGCATCGGGTGCAGTGAAATAAACTGAGTATGCCTCATCATCATAGTGAGCCGAATCATCGATCTCTTCATTCAGCATTCTCACAATCTTCTGGGTTGTAACAGGGCGTCTCATAAGATGCATGTTACTGATATCTGATTTGAAATTGGAATTAAAATCGATAATGGCAACGCCTATAACACCGGGATTTGCTTTTAATAATTCCGCAACTCCCTTATCAGTTTTTCTTTCATCAAAGAACACAAAATCCCTAAACCTGTCGTCAGCTGTATATTCCCTTATATCAGAGATTTCTTTTTCCTCGCATCCGACAATGTTCATTTCCTTCAGGAATATTTTTTCCCTGACAGGATCGTTATTTATGAAAATGACACGTTTATTCCCGGGACTCTCCAAAACAAGATCTATATTCGGATCAAGGATCTTCTGAGGGATAGTGAACCAGAAATCGGAGCCTTCACCATACACACTTTCAACACCCAGTTCTCCTCCCATAGCTTCAACAAGTCTCTTGGAAATGGCAAGCCCCAGTCCGGTTCCTTCAACGGAACGATTGCGCTTTGAATCCACCTGCTGGAAGCTTACAAAGATCTTTTCAAGATCCTCTTCCTTGATACCTATACCGGTATCCTTGATGTGATAGGTTAACAAGCAGGTATCTTCACAGGTTTTTTCAAAAGATACAGTTACACCGACACTTCCCTTATTGGTAAACTTAATGGCATTATTGACAAGGTTGATGAGCACCTGTCTGATACGCATGGAATCACCCAGCAAAGCATTTGGAACATTCAGATCACATGCAACATACAGTTCCAGTTCCTTGCTTCCGATCCTGGTGGCAAGGATATTGGAAATATCATTCAGTTCACTTGAAAGTTCATATTTTTCGGGTATGATCTCCAGTTTTCCGGAATCGATCTTAGAGTAATCAAGAATATCGTTGATTATGTTGAGAAGATTCTTACCGGATTTCTGGATCTGAATAATACAGTCTCTTGCTGTGGGAGACAGATCCTCTCTCATGGCTATCTCGGTCATGCCAATTACCGCATTCATGGGAGTGCGGATCTCATGGGACATATTCGCCAGGAAATCAGTTTTTGCACGACTCGCACGCTGGGCATCTATCATCTCTGCACGGAGATTACTGATATTTCTGATCTCCTGAATACCGGCACAGGTGATAAGGAACAAAAGGCCAATGGCAACAAAAACACCGTTATTATGGTGATTGGGAATACCAAGATGAACAACTTCTGCTACGCAGGAAAGTACAAAGCCCAGGAAACCAATGGCAATAAGTTTCTTTCCCTTGTTTTTAAGCACAAGTGAATCGTAGAAAATTACGGTAAGGCAAAATACAGCTGCGATACAGATAACCGCATCAGCAATGACTGCTGTTTTATCGTAAGGAGCTATGAAATTGAAATCAAGGATAGTTAAAGTCCAGAAAGAAATAAGAATGGTAATGCTTATAAGTGTGTAGGGCAAACGGTACTTATCTCCCGTAAGTGTCCTGGCATAGGAAACAAATGCATAGGGGAGAAGCAATATGATCATATAACTTACAACACCATCAACGAGATAATTTCCGAAGAGTAAAGGATAGGTAAAATTATTGGAGATCAGCCATAGTGCACCGGACAAAACTCCCATACTCAGATACCAGAGATTGAGTTCAGCCTTATCCCTGATCTTTTTCATGATACAGATTGCGGCAGTCATAGATCCCAGCACCATAAGAGCAAAGCTTAAGATTACTATATAGATATTATTATGAATGAGCTGCATGGAAAAACCGAGACGGTTTCCAAAATACACCTCAGATAAAGTAAAGGTATCTTCGTGATAACCTTCAAGCACTATGGATAATTCTTTTCCGACATCGGATCTTCTAAGAGTTATTGCAAGCCAGATAGGCTTAACATTAGGGCCGAAAGCTGCCCTTTTGATATCATAAGAATTCCTGGGTTCACCATCAATATAAGCAGTAAAATTTCTGTTGGTCCTGATGAACAGACAGTTACCGTCACCCAATTCATCCGGAAGGATGATATTGAAGGTCAATTCCTCACCGCTTTCTACGGCAAAGGAATCTCCGGTTCTGTATAAATGGGATGTGCCGTCACGATCGATATACTGCCATTCCTCATCGAAGATACGGCATTCATTTGCATAAAGATTTTCACCCTCAGCAATGAACTGCCCGTAGATATATACAGCAATAGTGGCAAGAATACTGATAAAGATACCGAATTTAATTATGTGGTCAAAAAATTTATATGTCCTGTCTTTATCAAATACACGTCCCATATTGTGTCCCCCCACATCAATACTGAGTATGTGTTCAGTCTGCCGTATCAGTTACGATCCGTTCCGTGTAAGATATAACCTTTGCCTTCAAGAATGCCTGCGGCTTTGGCTTTGGATTCAGCATCCCAAAAACCTACAGTCATGTCACCGCCGATATATTCGCGGTTATGCTGGATACCGATGTTTTTAATATTGATGCCGTTTACCGCAAGGATAGTGGCAACAGAAGCAATGGCACCGGGTTCATCGGATATATCAACGGAGAACTTGTGTGAATCCTTAATAGGGCCTGCACTCAGTGTATTAAATGAATTCCTGTATGTACCCGCATCATCGAAAAGATCGGCAATGTAATCACCGTTATTCTCATCAATGCGATCCTTTATCTCAGCCAGTCTTCCAATCAGATCATCAAGAAATTCGGAAATATTACTTTCGTTAGATTCGCATATCTCCTTCCACATTGCGGGTGATGAAGAAGCAACTCTTGTAATATCCTTGAATCCGCCTGCGGCAACGGTCTTCATAAGACCGTCATCGTAATCGTTGTTCTTAACAAGCTCTACAAGTGCGGCAGCTGCAAGATGAGGAATGTGGCTCACTCCCGCAACAATCCTGTCATGTTTATCCGCATCCATGATAATGGGAATTGCTCCTACGGACTTTGCGATTCCTTCAAGGACTTCAGCTTTCTTATCACCTTTTTCAAAGGGAGTGATTATATAATATGCATTTCTGTAAAGATCCTTGCTGGAAGCGATATATCCGGTTCTCTCGGAACCTGCCATGGGATGACCGCCTACAAAATTCTTCTCAAGTCCCGCATTCTTTGCAGCCTTCATAATAGAGCCCTTAACGGAACTCACATCGGTAACGATGGTGTCACCCTTTATGAAGGGAGCCAGCTTAGCAAGAGCTTCGGCATTGGTAATAACAGGAAGACATAAGAAAATGACATCGCAATCAGAAAATCCATCACCTATCTCATCAAGAGGGATGTCCACAACGCCGTCTTTTACCGCCTCCTGAAGAGGTTCCTTGCTTCTGTTGTATGCTGCTATAATGTTTGAAGGATCCTCGCTTTTAAGTGCCCTTGCAAGGGATCCTCCGATAAGTCCAAGTCCTATAAATCCGTATTTACTCATCAAGTCTTCTTTCTGTCAAAAATCAAATATGTAAAAAACAAAAAAACTCCGCTTCCTGCTGTATCCAGAAGCACATCCCATACCGAGGAATATCTTCCCGGTACGAAAAACTGATGTATCTCATCCAATGCGGCGAGTACAAATACCAGCACCGTTGTTTTAACGTACAGTCCACAGGATTTGCCGGCTGCCGCTCTCCGCACTTCCTTTATCACGGGCAGGAATGTCCAGGAAAACAATACTCCAAGTATTCCGTATTCAGTAAAGTGTGCAAGCTTACGTAAAGGATGCTCGAAATAATTGGCCAGGCTTATCACATCTTCCACTGTATGCTCAGATGAAAATGCATAAAAGAACCGGGCAATATTTTCTGCGAGTCCGAAACTCAGATCAGTGGAAGAATCAGCATTTTGTGCGGATAGTCTGAATATCACAAAGAAATAGAATACCCATCCGAGCACAAAGAACATACAGCACAAAGCCTTCGTAACCGGACGGGATTCCTTAAAAGCGTAAATATATTTCTTCACTTCTGGTTCATGCCGTTAACGGTTTGGTAGATTCCGATCCTCTGAGCATCCATTTCAGGTAATCCCACAAAAAGAGAACCGTAGAAAAATGTGTCATCCTTCTTCTCAATCCTTACGATCTCAAGGAAGGTATGAAGCACTTCTTTGGTCCAGATCTCAAGAAAACTCTCGTAGATAGCTCCGATCTCAAGGGTCTTGTTGCAGGTAAATCCTACACCGCCCATGGATACGTCGGTGATTGTGATATCAACTTCTTCACCAATCTCAGGCTGATCAAGTCTCTTGATCATAAGTCTTGAATGAAGCTCTGATCTTTGTGTGTGTCTCTTTTCTTCCATGTGTACCTCCTCATGAATTCATCGAATCAGTGAAAAAAACATGCATCGCCGAAACTGAAAAATCTGTATCTTTCTCTGACTGCTTCGTTATAAGCAGCCAGCACATTCTCTCTCCCCGCAAATGCCGATACGAGCATTATGAGAGTGGATTCAGGCAGATGAAAATTCGTGATAAGCCCGTCCATTATCTTAAAATCATACCCCGGATAGATGAAGATGCTGGTCTCTCCGCTTCCCGCATGGACCTTTCTGTCTTCCCCTGAGCAGCTCTCAACCGTCCTGCAACTTGTGGTACCTACGCATATGACTTTGCCACCGGCTGCCTTTGTGTTGTTAATGATCTCTGCGGTCTCTTCCGTGACCTGATAGCTCTCCGTATGCATCTTGTGATCTGTGATCACATCTTCCTTAACGGGACGGAAAGTTCCAAGGCCCACATGAAGGGTTACATATGCGAGTTTTACACCCTTGTCTTCGATCCGCTTTAACAGCTCGGGAGTAAAATGAAGCCCCGCAGTAGGTGCTGCAGCAGATCCGTCATACTTTGCATAGACTGTATTATACCTGGTGGGATCCGCAAGCTTATGCGTGATATAAGGCGGAAGTGGCATTTCCCCAAGCCTGTCCAGTATCTCTTCAAAGATTCCGTCAAAGTGAAATCTTACGATACGGTTACCGTCTTCTACCACATCCAGAACTTCGGCTTTTAAGATCCCGTCTCCGAAATCAAGCCTTTGTCCGGGCCTGCAGCTTTTCCCGGGCTTTACAAGAGTTTCCCAGTCGGTATCGGACTTTCTTTTTAAAAGAAGGACCTCAACATGACCGCCGGTTCCCTCTCTGCAGCCTAAGAGCCTTGCAGATATGACCTTGGTATTGTTAAGCACCAGGCAGTCTCCGGGATCCAAGAAATCTACTATATCCCTGAAAACCCTGTGCTCAGTCTTCCCCGTAACCCGATCCACCGTCATAAGTCTTGACGAGGATCTGTCAGTAAGCGGATCCTGTGCAATCAGTTCCTGGGGAAGATCAAAATAGTAATCAGATCTTCTTAATTCCATATCAAAGATTCATGCCTTTGCAAAATGCGATATAGCCCTTGTAGGTCTCATATACGTCAGCCTTGGAAGTAGCCTCCCAGGGTGAGTGCATATTAAGGACAGCAACACCGGAATCAATGACATTCATTCCGTAAAGAGCAAGGATGTAGGCAATGGTTCCTCCGCCGCCCTGATCAACCTTTCCAAGTTCAGCGAACTGATAAGAGATCTTAGCATCCTCAAATACTTTTCTGAGTGCTGCGATATACTCAGCATTTGCATCGTTGGATCCGCTCTTTCCGCGGGCTCCGGTGAACTTGTTGAATACAATACCACCGCCAAGGAAGGAAGCGTTTTTCTTCTCAAATACAGACTCATAGTTGGGATCAACACCGGCTGATACATCGCTTGAAAGCATGCAGCTTCTTGCAAGAGCACGCTTAAGATCAAGTTCTGAGGTATACTCTCCGCAAAGGTTCATAACCTCAGCTACGGCATTCTCAAAGAACTTGGATCTCATACCGGTAGCACCTACGGAACCGATCTCCTCTTTATCTACAAGAATGGTGCAGATGGTTCTGTCACAAACGGGAAGATCAAGCATTGCTTTAAGTGAGGTGAAAGCACAAACTCTGTCATCCTGTCCGTAAGAAAGGATCATGCTTCTGTCAAAGCCGGCCTCCCTGGCACGACCCGCAGGAACAACCTCAAGCTCGGCAGAATAGAAATCCTTCTCTTCAAATCCGTACTGATCCTTTAAGATCTTAAGAATGGCATTCTTTACGGGATCCTTCTTGTCATCAGCTTCCTTTGCATTCTTTCTTGCATCCTTGCCGATGATGATGGGCTTGTTACCTACGATGATATCAAGGTCCTCACCTTCAACAACCTTTGAACCCTTCTTTTCCATCTGGTCCTGTGCAAGGTGGATAAGGAGGTCTGAAACGAAAAATACCGGATCGTCGGGATCTTCACCGACATTGATCTCGATGGTAGTTCCATCGGGCTTTACTACTACACCGTGGATGGCAAGAGGGATTGCAACATACTGATACTTCTTGATACCGCCGTAATAGTGGGTATCAAGGATTGCAAAATCATCCTTCTCATAAAGAGGATTGCTCTTGATATCCATTCTGGGGCTGTCGATGTGTGCTCCGAGAATGTTGATACCGTTGCTGAAGGGCTTCTTTCCGATCTGGAACATGCATACGGACTTGTTCATCCATACGGAATAAACCTTATCTCCTGCCTTAAGCTTCTTCTTGCCGCCGATGAGTTTTTCAAGTTCAACATATCCTGCGGCTTCTGCCATGTTAACTATCTCATCGACACACTCTCTTTCGGTCTTGCCGTTTGAGAGGAAGTCGATGTATTCAGCATTAAGCTTCTCTAATTTCTTGAGCTCTGCCTGATCATATTTTTTCCAAACCTTATCGTATTCCATTTTATTAACTCCTTAATTCTATTCCCAATGACTGAAGGCCATTAAGTATCTTCTTCATAGCAGCGTTAATATCATTCTCTTCAAGAGTTCTGTCCTTGGCTCTGAAGGTAAGACTGTAAGCCACGGACTTGAAGCCCTCTGCAACCTGCTCACCCTCGTAGATATCGAAGAGCTTGATATCTTCAAGTATCTTGCCGCCGCGCTGTGCAAAGACGGTCTCGATCTGTCCCGCAAGAACCTTCTTGGGAACGAGCATTGAAAGGTCTCTGGTAACTGCAGGGAACTTTGCAATACCTTCGTACTTGTGATCAAATGAGACGAATTCCATTACAGCGGGCATATCGATGACCGCAACATATACGCGGGTCTTGATATCGTAATTGGCACATACCAGAGGATGAACCTCACCAAGGTATCCGATCTCTTTTCCTTCGTAGCAGATCTTAGCCTGTCTTCCGGGATGGAGGAACTGCTTGAGAGCAACAGGATCGTACTCTCTCTTTGCCTTCATACCCACGGCATCGAAAAATTCTTCAACAGCACCCTTCATGGTGAAGAAATCCCCCTCGCCATAGAAACCGAGAGTAAACTGCATTCTCTCCTGAGGATAATCGGTAATGGGAAGAGAATCAGCGATATAGATATTTCCAAGCTCGTAAAGCTTAACTTCGGGATTTCTTCTGTTAAAGTTAGTTGAAAGGCTTACAAGCATTCCGTTAAGAGGATTGGTTCTCATGACAGAGAAGTCCTCGCCTAAAGGATTGCTGATCTTAATTGCCTGTCTTTCCTTATCATCCTGAAGCATCATGAGCTTATCGAAAACCTTGGGGCTTTCGAAGGAATAAACATAAGCCTGTGAGAATCCGCACATCTCGGCAATCTCTCTTGCCTTGTTCTCAACGCGGATCTTAAGGTTAACTCCACCCATCGCATTTCCGCCGGGAAGTGTGGTAGGGATATTTGCATAACCGGTGAATCTTGCTACTTCCTCTGCAAGATCGCACATTGCAAGAAGGTCCTGTCTGAAGGAAGGGATAACTATCTCGTTCTTATCCTTGTCATATACAAGCTCTTCTTTTTCAAATACAGCGATCATCTCATCTGCTGTATAGTCGGTTCCAAGAAGTCCGTTGATGCGCTCGGGCTCGAAGGGGATCCTTACAAGATCCTTGAAAGGAACCTTTACATCCACGATTCCGCCAACTACTTCACCGCATCCAAGCTCTTCGACAAGCTGGCATGCTCTGTTCATGGCATCCTCGGCATTTCTGGGATCAAGACCTTTCTCAAAGATGCCTGAAGCATCGGTTCTTAAGCCAACTCTTCTTGAGCTCTTTCTGATATTGGTTCCGTTGAAGGTTGCTGCTTCGAAGAGCATGGTAGTAACGTCATCTGTGATCATGGTGTTTTCACCGCCCATGACACCTGCGATACCGATCTCCTTTTCTCCGTCACAGATCATAAGAACATCCTTATCAAGTGCTCTCTCCTGACCGTCAAGAGTTACGAACTTGTCACCGTCATTTGCACGTCTTACGATGATCTTCTTTCCGGCGATCTTGTCATAATCGTAAGCATGCATGGGCTGACCGAACTCAAGCATTACGAAGTTTGTGATATCTACAATGTTGTTGATGGGTCTGATTCCGGCAGCACCAAGTCTTAACTGCATCCACTTGGGTGAAGGAGCGATCTTTATATTCTTAACAACCCTTGCGGTATATCTGGAGCAGAGGTCCTGATCCTTAACATCAACGGAAATGTAATCGTTAACGTTCTCACTGTTTCCGGTCTCCTTTACAACGGGAGGCTTGAACTCTTTTCCGAAGGTTGCGGCAGCTTCTCTTGCAATACCGATGATGGAGAAGCAGTCAACTCTGTTGGAGGTTACTTCATATTCAACAACGGTATCGTGAAGGCCGAGAAGTTCAACGGCATCAGCGCCGACTTCAGTATCTGCAGGGAAAATATAAATTCCGTTGGGATCTGCTTCGGGATAGAAATTTACATCACTGCCAAGTTCATCGATGGAGCACATCATACCGAAAGACTCAACACCGCGGAGCTTGCCGGCCTTGATGGGATATCCTTCCTCGGGAGCAGGTCCTTCATCATGAGCAGATCCGGCAACTCTTCCACCATCCAACACAACAGGGACCTTGTCGCCCTTGTGAACATTGGGAGCACCGGTAACGATCTGAATGGTCTCGGATCCTGTATTAACCTGGCAGACAACAAGTTTGTCTGCATCGGGATGCTGCTGTACTTCAAGGACTTCACCTACAACGATCTTCTCGAGGTTCTTGTCTCTTCTGGAAAAGTTCTCTACTTTGGTTCCGGAGAGAGTCATTCCGTCTCTGTATTCCTGATCGGTTACATCAAGATCAGGTACATAATCTTTAATCCAAGAAAGCGGAGTATTCATATCTAAATCCTTTCGTGAAATAGGAATTATTATCTAAATCAGAACTGCTTTAAGAACCTGTAATCGTTCTCATACAGAAGTCTCATGTCGTCAATCTCGTACTTAAGAAGTGCTATTCTCTCAAGTCCTACACCGAAAGCAAATCCGGTATATTCATTAGGATCGATGTTGCACATCTCAAGAACATGGGGATGAACCATTCCGCATCCGAGGATCTCGATCCAGCCCTCGTTCTTACAGAATCTGCATCCCTTGCCGCCGCACTTAAAGCAGCTTACGTCCATCTCAGCGGAAGGCTCAGTGAAGGGGAAGTGGTGAGGTCTGAACTTAACCTTGGTATCCTCTCCGAACATCTGGCGGGCAAACTCCTGAAGAGTTCCCTTAAGATCCGCAAAAGTAACATGCTTGTCAACCACAAGTCCCTCAACCTGATGGAAGGAAGGTGAATGTGTTGCATCAACTTCATCGGCACGGAAAACTCTTCCGGGAGCGATCATCCTGATGGGAAGTCTTCCCTTCTCCATTTCATGGATCTGGCATCCGGAGGTCTGTGTCCTGAGAAGCATCTCGCCGTTGATATAGAAAGTATCCTGCTCGTCCTTTGCAGGGTGATCTGCAGGAATGTTCAGTGCTTCAAAGTTATAATAGTCTTTTTCAATCTCGGGTCCTTCAACGACCTCATAACCCATGCCAATAAAGATCCTCTCGATCTCATCAAGAGCAATCTGGTTGGGATGACGGTGGCCGTGTGCAGGCACATCACCGGGAAGAGTAACGTCGATGACTTCCGCATTCATTCTAAGAAGCATAGCTGCCTCTTCAAGTCCTCTTTTGGCATCTTCCAGTTTCTTCTCAATCTCCGCCCTTGCTTCATTAACAAGCTGGCCAACCTTGGGACGGTCCTCGGGAGAAACGTCCTTCATTGATTTCAGCACTTCGGTAAGTTCACCCTTTTTTCCGAGGATGGATACTCTTACCTCGTTCAGTTTGTCCAGAGTATCACTCTCTTCGATCTTTTCAAGAGCAATACGTCTGATCTCGTCAAGTTTATCCTTCATATCTTTCCTTCCCGGCTTTAAAGCCTAAAGATTATTTTACCTGTTTTTTCTGTAAGTTTTGATCTCATGAAATACATGAGGTCTTACGTGGTTAAAATATGCCCCCAGCAGAAACATATACATAATGCAATATACCCACAGCATTGCCACAACCAGGAGAGACATGGTCCCATATACGGTGATGGCATAGCCTGCATTGACGATGGCCGTAAAGATCATGGAGCTTCCGATCCATCCCGCGGCTGCAAGACAGGCTCCGGGAAGCTGTGAAAAATATTTAAGCTTAAGTCCATTGGTCTGAAGGCTGTTGCCCTCTTCATCAATCGCGGGGTCTGTTTCGTTCCAGATCCTTATGAGTTTCTTGTCTGAAAAAAATCTAATCTGGGTGGTCTTGTTCTGTGGCCCCCTGTAGGGCATCCATGTGTAAAAAACCGCAAACACTAAGGACAGGATGATAAATGTATATAAAAGTCTCGGCTTCGTCAAAAACGTCTTGAGTACCGAAACATCTACTTTCAGATAAATGAGAACTCTCCTGAAAACATCGGTTCCAAGGACAATGACGGAAATGCTCAGAAGCAGAGTCACAAGCATCACCAGCATGTAGAACGCACTGACAAATCTGAGCTGAAACCAGTTTCTTTCTTCTTTGACTTCATTAACCGTATCAAGTCCCTGAATCAGGGCCATGATACCCTTTCCCGCCGTCCATATGGTGGCGATGATGGAGATGGTAACGACTCCCGCAGTGGAATCGTATATCTGATAGATCAGTGTCTCCAGAAAGTCATTAAATATTATGGGCGTTGATGCCTCAATAAGGTTAATGAGTTCTCTCTCGGTAAGCCCCGTATAAGGGAACATACTACATGTAAGCACCAAAATAGGAACCAGCGATATAAACAAAAAAAATGCTGCGCTGGCAGAATAGGCATTAATGTTGAGTTGCCTCATCGTTATTGCAAATCTTCTTGCTTTTGCAAATAATTCGATCATGAAATTAATCAAAATTACGCAATAAAACCCTTAGAAGACCCCTCGCCTTTTGACGCCTAGCCGTAGCCAGGTGGGTAACCGCATCATGACATTTGCCTTCCCCTGGCTCTTTCGAGGGGGCGTGACAGCCGACATGAGATGTAGGAATCCCGTTAAAGGTAAATGTAGGTTCAAAAAATACAAGGGAATCAACCTCGGGCTGTCTTTATTATAGCCGAAAATCGGGCTTTTTTTCAATCTTTTTCACAAAAAATAATGGTCACATCACGCTGAAAACCAAGGGTTACACCCTCGGCCAAAAC
>JAEEGL015443708.1_pt1 | contig 95419 bp, 75 predicted proteins | sample 9134231 | NCBI WGS metagenome assembly JAEEGL01 (sample SAMN16246548, study PRJNA631951) | gut metagenome | biome: gut microbiome; feature: rumen; material: fiber-attached | host: Bos | place: Iran: Karaj | collected 2018-10 | reverse complement strand
TTGCCGTCCTGAATGGTGAACTCCATATCTTGCATGTCGCGATAATGCTCCTCGAGGCGGTGCTGAATCTCAACAAGCTCCTTGGCGCACTCGGGCATTGACTCTTCGAGTGAAGGATACTTAGCTGCACGCTCTTCCTCGCTGATGCCCTGGAGGGCAGCCCAGCGGCGAGAACCCTCAGTCATGATTTGTTGAGGAGTGCGAACACCAGCAACAACGTCCTCGCCCTGAGCATTGATCAGGTACTCACCGTTGAAGAGGTTCTCACCAGTAGCAGCGTCACGCGAGAAGCAGACGCCAGTGGCTGAATTGTTGCCCATGTTGCCATAAACCATAGCCTGAACATTAACTGCTGTGCCATACTCCTCTGGGATGCGGTTCATCTGGCGATAGAGGATGGCGCGCTCATTGTTCCAGCTGTCGAATACAGCGCAGATAGCGCCCCAAAGCTGATCCCATGCACTGGTGGGGAAATCCTTACCAGTATTGGCCTTTACAGCTTCCTTGAACAGTTTAACAAGAGTCTTGAGGTCTTCAACCTCGAGCTCAGTATCAAACTTCACGCCCTTATCGGCTTTAACCTTCTCGATGATAGCCTCAAATGGATCGATGTCGGTCTTGTTCTCGGGCTTCATACCAAGCACCACGTCACCGTACATCTGCACGAAACGGCGGTAGCTGTCCCATGCGAAGCGGGGATTTCCACTCTTCTCGGCCAGTGTAGCAGCAACCTCGTCGTTGATACCCAAGTTAAGCACTGTATCCATCATACCTGGCATCGAAACAGGAGCACCAGAGCGCACCGAAACGAGCTGAGGATTAGATGGGTCGTTAAACTTGTTGCCAGTAAGGTTCTCGATGTGAGCAATAGACTTCTCAACATCGCCCTTAATGAGTTTGATAACTTCGTCGCGACCTTTCTCGTTGTAGAGGCGACACATTTCAGTGGTGATAGTGAAGCCTGGAGGTACAGGCACACCAATGAGGTTCATCTCGGCGAGGTTAGCACCCTTGCCTCCTAAGAGGTCTCTCATGTCGGCGCTACCTTCTGCTTTACCGTTACCGAAAGTGTAGATTGTCTTCATTTTAAAAACTGAATTAATATATAAATTGAATATGTTTGGTATATTTCTTATAATTTCCTGAACAACAATAGATTCAATCATCCTTGCGCCAGGCTTATGATTTTGCAGGTGCAAAGTTAGTGAAAATCTTTGACAAATAAATCTTTTATTTTATTAAATAATGTCTTATTTTATGCAAACCTTTGAATTTACGAAAAATGCTTTCAGATTATTGGCATATTTTTTGCGAGTTTATTAAAAAAATATGCATTATTAAAAGGTAAGAAAATATGTCATTATTTAAGAAAATCATATCATTTATATCTGTTGAGAACCCGCCTGTTCAATCGAGCGACTTAATGCTTGAAGAGTCGCTTCTCAACAGTCTTGTTAACCTAAACTGCCATTATGAGAAACGCCAGCATGAAGATGGCTATTCGACCTATGATTTTAAGTATCAGAGCAAGATTTTTCGTGCACATATCGGAAAAGACGGCACCCAAATAACCATTTGTTATCCATATCTTTATGTTGAAAGCCTTGACAATCTAAATGTGATTAGACACATGTGCAATGTGTTCAATGGAATGAGTTTTCACCACAAGCTTTACTATAGTGTCGATGACAAGGAATACAAGGTGGGAGTGCATTGCGATATGCTCGCACAAACAGTCCTTACTCCCGATGACCTGGTCTCGCGCATTGACAGTATGTTCCAAGTCCAACACGACTTCACACTACAAACCGACAAGGAGATTAACGAGAATAAGGGTGGTCATTTCCGAGACTTTGAGTACCAAAGGGCTCTCGAATCGCGAGAGGTGACATTGTCTCATGAATTGGAGATTTCACATCAAACTGCCGAAGTGTCAGTTCGCAGCAACGAGGATTTCAATTTCACGGTGGAGGACTTTTTGTCAATCGCCTGCGACAACATAGAGGTGGCAAAATTTGAGAAACTACGCATCATTGACGGTGACAACATCAAAATCTACGATGATGATGCCATAATAAGGGTTATGCCACTTCACACACCCATCATTCAGGTAGTTGAGCCTGAAAGCGAGTATGCCGAACGAGTTGTGAAGTTTGTTGCTCAACGAGCGGTAGTAATTGTCGATTATCTCGATATTGACCAGATGCTTCACACGTTGACTATCAACCTCATTGCGCGTGACGAAGATGAGAGCACAATGTACTATCGGGCCTATGCTGTTCCTGAACCCAGCGACTTGAGCCGCTCGCACTCATCACAAATAGCCAAGGAACTAGTCTTGTCTCCGCCAGTGATATCACTTTTGCTTGCCTATGACAAGTGTGACGTGACAAAGAAACTTCAGGAGTTCGAATACATGTGGAGAGATGCTCAAGACAAACTCATGGAGAAAGACTCTTCACTTAGCGACGTTGATATTATATTTGCACAACTTGCTAACGGACACGTGGGAATGAACTTCTACTGGGGGCGGAGATGTTTTGCCAAAGGCAATTATGCTCAGGCGCTAAAGCATTTTCTCAATGCCTATAACGTGGTGAAATATGAGAGCACATCAGCAGTTAGCGACGCTCTTTCGGCGATGTGCTACTACATTGGGTTCTGTTTGTGTGAGATGAGAAAATATGACCGTGCATTCTTTTATCTCGAAATTAACCGTAACTCTGGAAATATCAACCAGCTTATGGAATTGGTCGATGCTGTTTCCAATGCAGGAGACATAAGAGCCTTCTTCTTTATCGACAAATATCTCAGGAGTGTTGAGGAGAATTTTGCCGAAGAGGACCAGTTGCCCGAGAAAATTGCTAATTTCGTTTCATTCCTCAGGAGGCGACATGCCTACTGTCTTATCAACTTTGGCAAACTCGACGAGGCCGAAAAAGAACTTAAGGACCTTCTCGAGGATCCCGAGAGCAATGATTATGCACTCAGTGAACTAGCCTATATACAGCGAATCAGGTCAATAGAAGGCCGTTCCGACGATGCCAACGGCACAAGCAATGAAACAAGTGAAGACATAGGAGATTCCACAATCGACAACTAACGACCTATAAAATAAAAAGTAAAGAATTAAAATCAAGCCTATCAGCAAAAATAAAGGCTTCATATCGTAAGATATGAAACCTCTATTTCGTTAAATTCTTGCTTCGGAAGCTTATTTAACCTTTTCTGCTAGTTCAGCACCAGCTTTGAATTTCACAACTTTTCTTGCTGGGATTGTGATTTTCTCCTTTGTAGCAGGGTTAACACCTGGACGTGCATCTTTCTTAACAACAGCGAAAGTGCCGAAACCAATCAGAGCAACCTTGTCACCCTTTGCAAGGGCACCGCCCATAGCGCAGAGAGCAGCCTCAAGGGCAGCTTTAGCTTGAACTTTAGTCAATTTTGCTTCGTTAGCAATAGCGTTTACTAAATCTGTTTTGTTCATAATAATTGATAATTAAATTTGTTAACAAAATAGTTTTGAATGCTTTTAACATCGCAAATATAGAAAAACAAAAACATTCAGCAAAGAAAAATGGCAGATTTTTTATTTTTTTTATTAAAAAAGGTCATTTTTCGTCCTTAAAATAGTGGTTTTTCGTGTTTTTGATATAATTTTGTGCTTTCAAATAACGCATTGTGTTACTCTTAATCATTAGTTCAAATATAGTCAAATCCCAATACATCAAAACAATATTATGAGCGCAAAAATTCGCTGGAATGCTCCTTCTATTCCCCCTATAACGAAACACCTTTTAATTATCAATGCAATACTATGGGTAGCCACCATGCTGCTTGGAGCACGTGGCATTGTTGATTTGACCGATTATTTGGGCCTTCACTTCTGGAAAGGCAGTGACTTCCACATCTACCAATTCTTTACATACATGTTTATGCATGACAGCAGCAGCTTCAACAGCGGTTTTATGCATATTTTCTTCAACATGTTCTCTTTATATATGTTTGGTACACTGCTCGAGAAAGTCATGGGCGCTAAGCGTTTCATTTTATTCTATCTGGTGTGCGGTGTGGGAGCTGGACTTGTCCAGGAATTGGTGTGGCAGTACTCTTGGGAGAGCATTTTGGCCGATATAAACAAAGTTTCGACATCTGTTATTAATGATGCTATTAGCACAGGACAAATTGATAATGGTTTTTTGAATGAGTACTTCAACAACCTTATAACAGTGGGAGCCTCAGGTGCCGTGTTTGGCATCTTGCTTGCGTTTGCGATGATATTCCCTAACATTCCGTTGTACATAATGTTTATACCAATACCCATCAAGGCCAAGTATGCAGTCATAGGTTTTGCTGCGATGGAGCTATTCTTTGGTGTAAGTGGAGCTATGGACAATGTAGCTCACTTTGCTCATCTTGGCGGAATGCTGTTTGGACTTATTCTAATTTTATATTGGAGAAAGAAAGGATTATTCAACAACTACTATGTCAATAGTTGATGACATAAAGTCGCGCTACAAAGGCGGTTCGCTGCTAATGCGATTCATTTATATCAACATTGCAGTGTTTGTGGTGTTGAGATTAGCAGGATTCATATCTTTTCTAATCTCGGGCTCAAGCGCTACCATAGTGCAGTGGGTAGAATTACCATCTAATCTTCATGATTTTTTGCGTCAGCCGTGGACATTAATAACCTATATGTTCTCGCATTATGATGTGATGCACATCTTGTTCAACATGCTATGGCTTTATTGGCTTGGACGTATTTTCTTGGAGTTTTTCAATCCACGCCAAATGGGAGGACTATACGTGCTCGGAGGAATAGGTGGTGCTGCGCTTTACTTGGCATGTTACAACTTGATACCTCATCTGGCGAGTCAACACTCACTAATGCTTGGCGCGTCGGCATCGGTATTGGCGATAGTAGTGGCGATAGCACTTTATCGCCCGGACTACCCTATCTCACTGTTTTTCTTTGGTAGCATATCGCTAAAATGGATAGCTATTATTACCATATTTATTGATATCATTGGTATCGAGAATAGTAACATGGGTGGGCACATTGCACACTTGGGCGGTGCACTCGTGGGCCTGTGGTTTGGATTGGCAATAAAACAAGGACACGATATCACGTCATGGATAAACCGCTGTATCGATTCGGTTGTGATGTTGTTCAAAAAGCGTAATGCAAAGGACAAACGCACTCGAAGCCATGAACGAGAGTCTTCCTACAAATATCATAAATCCACATCTAGCGGTTCATCATCGGCTCCAGCCAAAGATAAAGGCAACACCAAAAATGCCACTACTAGTGTTGATGAAGAAAAACTCGATGAGATACTAGGTAAGCTTAAACAATCGGGCTATGCTGCACTGACCGATGAAGAGAAAGAATTCCTTTTTAATGCCTCTCGCAAGCGATAAAACACAATGGAAGGACTTAAGCTTGGAAAAAAGACATTAAAAGCAGTTTTGCTTTTTATCACGGTGCTGATGGCTATTTTGATGCTCATGTCGGCATGGGGCGGTAAGGTAAATCCTAACAAGGGATTCTTGTTCCCAATGCTCACCTTGGGCATGCCTATAGTGTTTATTGCCAATCTTGTCATCATGGTGTTGTGGCTCTTGTTCCTGCGCTGGCGCTACGCGCTCATCACACTAGCCGCTTTGCTTTTATCATGGGGCCCTATCAGCACGGTATGTCCACTAAACGTTTTTGCCAAGAATTATGATTCCTACTCCACTTTCAAAGTGATGAGCTATAATGTGGCCAACTTTGATTACACCAATCAGGACAAGCCCTCAAAACCGATGCGTTACATCTTGGATCAAGATGCCGATTTAGTGCTGATGCAAGAGGGTTCGCAGGAGCGTTACTTCTTGACTGTACCAAACGTGATAAGCATGCGCGAGGAGATCGAGCGCAAGTATCCCTATCACAGCGACGGATGGCGCGACCTGGTCATTCTGTCTAAATATCCTTATAGTGTTGTTCCCGACTCGGCTTTTGAGACAAATTCAAATAATAACGTTATGGTCTATGCCAAGGCTTTTGACATTGAGATGCCTGGAGGCAAGCAGCTGCGTGTCATCAGCCTGCATCTGCGTTCGATGGGCTTGGACAAGGAAGATAAGGATTTATACTCCAGTTTAACACGCAATGAGGTTAACGTCAACAATCGCAAAAATTTGAAGCGAATCAAACATTCGCTTTACGATAAGTTGGGAAGAGCGTTTGTCCGTCATGCTCAAGAGGCAGAAATTGTGCGTTCTCTTATCGACAACAGTCCCAGCAACGTTATAGTGTGCGGCGATTTTAACGAGGCTCCATCCTCATATTGCTATCGCACAATACGTGGCGATGACTTCCGAGACACCTTCCAGGATTGTGGATGTGGCTTCACCTACACTTTTAATGCTAATCGCATGTATTTCAAAATTGACCACATTCTCTATCGAGGTGAGATGGAGGCTGTTGATTGGCATCGTGAAAAAGTGCCCGACAGTGATCATTATCCTCAAGTGGCAACCTTTATTTGGAAATAATATTAACTAATTAATAATTTTGAGATTTTATGAGAAAATTTATTGTATCATTACTTGCCGCCGCTGTTATGGCCATGCCAGCAGCAGGCAAAACACCTAAGAAAGTGAAAACTAACGAAAACAGCAACCCTTTCTTGACGGAATATACTACTAAGTATAAGATTCCGCCATTCGAGAAAATCAAGTATGAGCATTACATTCCAGCACTGGAGCAAGGCATCGCCCAACATAACCAGGAGATTGAGATGATAGCTAATGCTCGTCAAACTCCCACCTTCGAGAACACCGTTCTTGCTCTTGACAACAGCGGTGAAATTTATAATAAGGTATGTGCTGTGTTTGTGGCTCTTAACGAAAGCGATGCAACTCCCGAAATGCAGGAGATTGCCGAGAAGTTCATGCCCATGATGACAGCCCACAATGACGAGATTTACATGAACGATGGACTTTTCTCACGTATCAAGATGGTTTATAATAATGCCGACCAAATGGGGCTTGATCCAGTGCAGAAACGCCTTGTAGAAAAGTATTACAAGAAGTTTGTGCGCAAGGGTGCGCTGCTCAACCCAGAGCAAAAAGAGGAACTGATGAAAATCAACCAGCGTGAGGCAGAACTAGAACTTGCTTTTGGCAAAAATGTGATGCGCGAGATGAGCGAAAACGTGATTTATGTTACCGACAAGGCTCAGCTCTCGGGACTCTCACAAGAGGTGATTGACGGCGCTGCCGAGCTTGCAAAGTCTCGTGGTCATCAGGGTTGGGGATTCACTGCTTCGTCTGCCACTCGCCTAGCAGTGCTCAATGACGCCGACAACCGCGACCTGCGCGAGAAGATGTATAAGTTATACACCACCACCGCTAGCCATGGCGACGAATGGGACAACAGCAAAAACATCAACGACATCCTCAAACTTCGCCAGCGCAAGGCTCGCCTGCTGGGATTTGACACTTATGCCGACTATGCCTGTGATCCCGTAATGGCAAAAACAGTTGAAAATGCCGAAGACCTACTAATGCAGATTTGGTGGCCTGCCATCAAGAAGGTTGACGAGGAAGTTGCCGATATGCAGAAGTATGCTAACGCACATGGCGCCAACTTCAGCCTAGAGCCATGGGACTACTATTATTATGCAAGCAAGGTAAAAGCCGAGCGTTATAGCTTCAGCGAGGACGAAATTCGTCCATATTTTGAGCTCAATAACGTAGTGAAGAACGGTATTTTCTATGCTGCCAACAAGCTCTATGGCATCACTTTCATCGAGATGAAAGATGCTCCTAAGTACAATCCTGAGGTTACTGTATATGATGTGAAAGATGCCAACGGCAAGCATCTTGCTGTGTTCATGACCGATTACTTCCCCCGCGCCACTAAGGCTCAGGGTGCTTGGATGAACGAGATGGCATCGGCATACAATTACAATGGTGTTGTTGAGCGCCCAATCGTTTATAATGTAGGCAGTTTCAACCCTCCAACAAAAGACACCCCATCATTGCTCTCTATCGACCAGGTTGAGACTGTGTTCCATGAGTTTGGACACGCACTTCACGGCATGATGACTCAGGTGGCTTATCGTGGACTGGCTGGCACCAACATCGACCGCGACATGGTGGAGATGCCGTCACAAATCAATGAACATTGGATGCTTGTTCCAGAAGTTCTAAAGAACTATGCAAAGCACTACAAGACAGGTGAAGTGATTCCTCAAGCACTTGTTGATAAACTCATTGAGTCATCAAAGTTCAACCAAGGCTTTATGACCACCGAGCTGGTGGGTGCCGCTTTACTCGACATTGAGTGGCACAAGATTAACTGGTGCGACGATATCGATGTTAAGGCTTTTGAGCGCTCTGTTGCCAAGCGCCTGCGCATGCCCAAGATTATTGAGTACCGCTATCGCAGTCCCTACTTCAAGCACATCTTCAACAGCGAGGAATATAGCTGTGGTTACTACACCTACCTCTGGGCTCAGGTGCTGGAGGCCGACGGATGGGAGCGCTTCCAAGAGGAAGGCCCCATGAACGTGAATGTTGCTAACGACTACCGCCGCTATATCCTCGAGGCTGGCGACACCGAGGATGCTATGACGCTCTACAAGAAATTCCGTGGTCGTGAGCCAGACGCTAAAGCTCTGCTTCGTCTCAGAGGACTGGAGTAAAACATTTTGCTGCATTCTCTATTAAATGATAATCTTTTATGCCTGGCGATTATACATTGCCAGGCATTTTCATAATAATGATATCAAACATTTTGCATAATATGCATATTTTATATAAAAATCAAAATAAATAAACTGAAATGTGCATAATTATAAAAATAGTGTTATATTTGCACGATAATACCATTAATGCAGAAAAAGAGAAATACTTTAATAATAATATGTTTAACATTTAAAAATTGATGCGTATGAAAAAATTCTTCACATTAGCTATGATGCTGTTGTGCGCGGGCACTATGATGGCGAACTGGGAACCCAGCGATACCGAAGCGACGCGCCTCGATGCAGAAGGCACAAACGGTCAGATACAGATGAAGACCATCAGGACTGATGACGGTAAGATTATCCTGAGCTGGCTCAGAGGCGAGAGAATCAACAACGTTTTCTCCTATCAGCTTCATTTGCAGATTTTTGATGCTCAAGGCAATGCCATGTTTGACGACGAAGGCATTGTGGTGTGCGACAAGCGAACTCGCACTTGGACTACTGATTATGCTCTGACCTTGGCTCCTAATGGCGATATTCTTCTGGCTTATACCGACATCCGCAATGACCCCACTGAGGAGCGCGCAGAGACCTACCTCTATCGCTACACTCAGCAAGGCGAGCCAGTGTGGCCAGCCGATGGCATTCTGTTCCCTGCAGGACAGCTTCATGAGAATGCACTGTCGGTAGAAGACATTGCACCCGTGATGTGCGTAAGTGGCGACAACATCTACGCCGCAGTAAATCACACTGAGTATTTTATGGAAAAAGCTAACGAGGACAACTGGACTCCCTCGCCTTGGAACCCCAATATGCCCGATTCTGTCCTTGTTACTGAGAGCAAATGGTTGATTTATAACTTCAACGATGATGGCACTGTTGCAAATGAGGCGCCAAAAGAGAATAATTCTAAGATACTCGTCATGCAGCCATCGGCCGAGGGCAAGATATATCTCGTGTATGAAAGCAAAGCCCTTGGTTTAGAAGCTCAGTTGCTTGATGCCGACTTAACAAACGCATGGGGTGAACCTATCGTAATTGAACAGAGGGCGATAAGCACCGGCCAATATGTTGCCACACCCATCACTGCTGTTGATGATTATGGCGTACTGATGTTAACTTATAGGGTTTTGAGTGATTACTACGGATATCAAGTAATAAACTTCCTGTATCCTCAAGGAGTCTTTGCCATTGATCCTGTCACTCTGGCTGGAAACATTGACGGCGACGCTGGCCCAGCTGCCATGGGCGTGAAGGAAGACCGTGCCCTCGTTGCTTGGGAATATGCTTACTCGGCATCGGAGTATCGCATGAATGTTAACGTGGTTGATGACAACAACTTCTATTGCTGGGAGGATGACTACATGTATGGACGCACGTTGGAGACCACCAGCTCATGGGGATATAAGCCCGTCAAGGTGATTCCAGTCGATGGCGGATGGGTAGTGCTCTATGGCAGCTGCACCAGCTGGAATGGAGCCAACTTCATGGTAGTAAAAATAAGTGATGAGGGCGAAACAGTATGGAGTAAGCAGATTTGTGAGGACAACTTCAAGTCAAGCGGCTTCTCTGTTGTCTATGACGCCAAGCACGCTTATATATTCTATACCCAAGAACCCGATTATGGAAAAGCCGACGATGGTGGCATGTTTGTCATGTGTGTTGCCATCAACGACAGTATGGACGCAATCAATGAGATTAATAGTAGCGAGGAGATTCTCTCTACCGAGATTTACACCATTGATGGCCGACGCGTAAATCGCATGCAGGAAGGCGTTAATATCATCCGCACAACCTACAAGAGCGGCAAGGTCGTTACCAGCAAAGTGATTCGCTAACATACACCATTTTCACAAGCAATAACATCAATCGCCTGGCAGAGATATCTGTCAGGCGATTTGTGTGTTTATTGAGAGTCGGTTCGCAGTAAAGGACTTGTCACAAGCATTAGTGCTTGCTGGCATCTATGATGATAAGGTCTTCGTCGTTGTCCTTAGTTTTATCATCATTGAGTTCTTCCTCTATGTCGTTGACATCTTCCATGCTGAAGTCGCCAATAAGCTGGAAGAGAGTAAGCTGACGGTCGTGCTCGTTAATAAGCAGCACCACTTCGTTAAAGCTTTCGCTTCGAGCTGGATAAGCATAAATGGCGACTTTCTCTGTTTTATTGGAACTAGAACGGAAGATTACCTGATATTTACGAGTATCATCAAGGTCTTTGAGAATTTTTTGGGCCTTCTTCACCGCTTTCTTCTTGCTTGTGGAAACAAACTGAATATTCTTCACCTTCTTAAGAATGCCAGTGGGAATTGGAGTGGCTTTTAGGATGTCGTTGCCACCAAGTTTCTCAATGCCTTTTATCATAAATTCTGGCATATTGAAGCAATATACATCGTCGAGTTCCGCAACTTTATCAACACATGCCGATTGGGCGTTTGCATTTATTCCAAACATTGCCACTAGTGCAATTATCGCTATCGATTTCAACAGAGTTTTCATAATTTATATGTGTGTTTTAATGAGTTATTAACAGTTTTCTTGGCAAATGTAGTGCATTTTTTGGCAAAAATGTAGATTATTGTGCTTATTATTTCGTTATTAACAATTTTTTTTATACTTTAGCGGTCTAAAAAATGTGTTTTAGTGAGTCTTAGTTGAGCTTGCTCAAAACTTTGCGAGCTAGAGCATTTTATTCAAAACAAAGAGAGTATCATTGACTATGAACCATAAGAAACCATTAATTGCTACAATTTTGCTGCTTATGCTCATAACGCTTGCCGCTAGCTCATGCAAAGGCAAGAATGAGGTGGCGCTTGCCAATGACTCAATCGTCGTAGAAGATGCCTTTAAGAAAAGCAATGGGGAGTTGTGCAAAATCAAGACAAGAGTCGAAATCACTTATCCTAATGAGTATAAAGACAGCGAGAGCACCCTTAAGTTGAAAGAATTGTTCTGCAAATCGGTGCTCAATGCCTCCAGCGATGTGAGCGACATTAAAGCTGCCCTGGACAATTACGCCAAGTCGATAATCACCCAAAATTCGCCAATCCAGATTACAAGCGACAACGCCTATAACGAGGAAGATTACGACGATATAGATATCGACAATTTTGAGATAACAGTAAGGATAACCAATGTTTATAACAATAATGACTTGCTCTCGTTCTGCTGTGAGAAGTCTGTAAAGAAAAACAATAATCAGGCCTCGGTTTCACATCGTTATGTGAACCTCGACCTGTTGTCGATGAAAAAGATGACTCACAACGATTTGTTCCTCAACGGAAGTGAGCAGCAGGTCACCCAGATGCTCAAGTCCAAGCTTATGGAGCAAGAAGGCGTTAAAGATGATGATGAATTAAACGATTTGGGGTATTTCAATCTCCAAAATCTTGTGATTACCGACAATTTCTACTTCAGCGACAAGGGCATCACTTGGTGTTTCGTGCCAGGTGTCATTGCTGTTCCTGCTGTGGGCGAGACCACGTTATTGCTGCCCTTCGAGGAACTGATGCGTTTCAAATGTGAAGACTCTGCGCTAAACCGCATTTAATTTTTTTCAATGGACATTATAAAAAGTTACTTTCCCGAGTTAAGCGAACGCCAGCTGCAGCAATTTGAACTGCTCATGCGGCTCTATCCCGAGTGGAACGAGAAGATAAACGTGATTTCCCGCAAAGACATCGGCAATCTCGAAGTTAACCACCTTCTGCATTCACTCGCGCTGGTCAAGTTTTTGAAGTTTATGCCCATGACAAAGGTTATGGACCTAGGCACTGGTGGAGGGCTCCCTGGACTCCCGCTTGCCATTTATTATCCCGAGGTAACATTCCACTTGGTTGACCGTGTGGGCAAGAAACTGCGTGTGGCGCAGGACATTGCCGAACAGGCCGGACTCACCAATGTCACCTTTCAGCATGGCGACGTGCTTGAGGTGAAAGGCAAGTTCCACTTCGTGGTGAGCCGCGCCGTGATGCCGATGGGCGATATGCTAAAGCTTGTACGCCGCTTTATCAACCACGACAGTCATAATGCCCTACCCAACGGTCTGCTTTGCCTCAAAGGCGGCGACCTAGAGCAAGAGCTAGCTCCCTACAAGAAAGAGGCTATTGTAGATGATATAAGCAGCTATTTCAAGGAAGACTTCTTCAAAACCAAGAAAATAGTTTATTATCCAATCTATTGACCCCCTTTATAGTCAACGATAAACGAGGAACGAGGAATAGGATTACAGTTTATAGTTCAGAGTTTATAGTTCAGTGTTCACAGTTGTAAACGAAAAACGAAAAACGAAACATGAAGATATCCCGATTCACAATGAATCCCTTTGGCATGAACTGCTACATCTTGTGGAGCGCGCCATGCGGCGAGTGCATTGTCATCGATCCAGGAATGATGCTCGACAGCGAGCGGGAGATGATCTCCTCTTTCATCGACGGCAACAAGCTTACAGTGAAGCACATTCTGCTCACCCATTGCCACATCGACCATGCCTGTGGCGCCAAATGGCTCGCCCAGCGCTATGGTGTTGAAATCGAGGCAGGTGCGGATGAGGCAGTCATTGCCCAAAGCATGCCACTGCAGGCTCAGCGTTTTGGATTGAAAATCGACTCAACACCCCTATCTATCGACAACACTCTAGCTGAGGGCGACATTATCACTCTTGCTGGAGAGGACATCAAGGTACTCGAAACGCCAGGACATTCGCCTGGGTCCCTCTCGTTTTATATCCCCGACAGCGAAGTAGTGGTCACTGGCGATGTGATTTTCCAAAGCAGCATAGGGCGAACCGACTTGCCCGGGGGATCCTTCTCTCAACTGATTGACGTCATTAAGACCAAAATATTGACACTGCCCGCCGACACCGTCATAGCACCAGGACATGGCGACACAACAACGGTTGGAGACGAGAAGATTTACAATCCATATATTTGAATTTTATGCCGTCAACATTGCTTTCAATTTGTAATTTGCTGTATAGAATAAAGGGTATTATATGGGTTGTTTTTGTGCGTTTTGCTCTTTAAAACAGCATTATTGACAATTTTTAAGCAATAATATGAAAAAATACCACAATAGTTTTTTTTGTTTCCCAAGAATATAGTATTTTTGCACGAAGATAGCTTGTTGACGTAATGAGGAAATTTATAGCGATATTAACCCTTGTCATCGCTCTGGCGACAAGTGCTGCAGCGAGCGGCAAAGTCCAATGGCGCGAGATCAGTGGCGAGCCTCAAGGCCGTAGCGTCACCGATTCCCGCTCAAGCGACGGCATCGAGATCTATCAGCGCAGCGGAGCTATCACAATTAAAACTCAGCACACGATACAGGTGAAGGTGTTCACCATTCTTGGTCAACTGGTGTCGCAAGCGACACTGCCACCAGGCACATCGGAACTGCGCCTTAACCGTGGAATCTATATGGTAAAAGCTGGAAACATAACCCAGAAAGTAGCGATTTAGAATTCTCGTATCAAGCAAGCTTTTTTGAGATTTATGTACTATCAAATGATATAACTTTTTAATACACAATTACTAAATTATGACAAACTTAGAGAACATTAATTGGAGTAGCCTGCCTTTTGGTTATCTGAAGGCCGACTATAATGTGCGTTGCACCTACAAAGACGGCAAATGGGGCGAAATTGAAGTTAGCGATTCTGAATTTGTAAACATTCACATCGCAGCCACCTGCCTGCATTATGGTCAAGAAATCTTTGAGGGTCTCAAGGCCTTTAGAGGCAAAGACGGCAAAATTCGCATCTTCCGTCCCGAGGCCAATGCCCAGCGCCTTATCAACAGCGCAAAAGGTATTAAAATGGCTCCCGTACCCGAAGATCTTTTCTTGGAAATGGTAAAAAAGGCAGTGAAACTCAATGAGCGTTTCATCCCCCCCTACGAGAGTGGCAGTTCTCTCTATATCCGTCCTGTAGAGATTGGTACCGAGGCAAGAGTTGGTGTTAAGCCTGCCGACGAATATACACTCATTATCTTCGTTACCCCAGTTGGCCCTTACTTCCCCGAAGGCTTCAAGCCAACCAAGGTTGTTGTCTATCGTGAGTATGACCGTGCAGCACCTTGTGGCACCGGCCGCTGGAAAGTTGGTGGCAACTACGCTTGTGGTATGGGCGCAACAGCTCGTGCTCAGGAGAATGGTTTCTCAGCAGTGCTCTTCCTTGACCCCAAAGAGAAGAAATATCTGGATGAGTGCGGTCCTGCCAACTTCTTTGCTATCAAGGGTAACAAATACATCACTCCAAAGAGCGGATCTATCCTGCCATCAATCACCAATATGAGCCTTCAGCAGATTGCTAAGGACATGGGGCTTGAGGTAGAGTGCCGTCCTATCCCCATCGAGGAGCTTGCCGAGGTTGACGAGGCAGCCGAGTGCGGAACTGCAGCAGTTTGCTCGCCACTGAGTGAAATTTATGACTATGACAACGACAAGACCTATGTCATCTCTAAAGATGGCAATCCTGGTCCCGTTGTTACCGAGCTTTACAAGCGCCTCCAAGGCATCCAGAAGGGTGACATTGAGGACACTCATGGCTGGAACACAGTGCTCGACTAAACGCAACAACTAAACCCAAACAAAATTAAGGTGTGTCGCATCTTCCAAAATATGTGAGATGTGGCACATCTTTGTTAAATGCACAATGCATAATGCTTAATGTACAATAATCTTTTTCAATTTAAAATTAATAATATTCAAAACTTGTGCTCTTTGACTACTCAACTATATTATGATTGACACATATTCTATTATATACCGCTTCTATTTCTATGATGCCGACAGCGACCTATGTAAATTGCTCATCAAGCACAGCACACAGGTAGCTGAATTGTCACGGCAATTCGCTCAACGCATGGTCGAGAACCATGTTCCTGTTGACATCGACTTTGTTGTAGAAGCGGCAATGCTTCACGACATAGGCATCATTCACACCGACGCTCCAGGCATTTACTGTCATGGCACTGAACCCTACATTCGTCACGGCATCTTGGGGCGTGCTATGCTCGATAATATAGGCCTATTCAGGCATGCTCTGGTGTGTGAGCGCCACACAGGCACAGGACTTTCCATCAAAGAGATAGAGACTCAGCACCTTCCATTGCCTCATCGTGAATTGCTACCTCTGAGCATCGAAGAGAAGATCGTGTGCTATGCCGACAAGTTTTTCAGCAAATCACATCCTGAAGCCATTCGCACTGTAGATGTGGCCCGTGGAAAACTCATGAAATATGGCAAAGAGACCATTGCTCGCTTTGATGAGATGTTCGCCCTTTTTGGCGTACCAGATTACACTAAACTATAAAACTGAATTTTCTGGAGAAAGCATTTAAAAAGTTTAATATTTGTCAATGTTGCGAGTATATCGGCAGAAATGATTATTTTTGCAAGTTATTTTGATAATTAATGACTTTTAAGTGAGAAGAAGCAGTCTCAAAATATCGTTATTGCTTATTGTGGTAGTCATGTCGATTGCTACAACTCATGGGTGGGCCCAGCAGCAGTCCTCTGGGGCCGTTAGGCTTAGACCCCGTATCGCTCGAGATAGTCTAACAATGGCTAGCAGAGACAGTTTAGCTATGGCCAGCAGAGACAGCATTACGGCAACTCGTGACACTGCACGCTTCAAGAAGACGAGGGCGATTGATCTTGACAATATCGTGAAGTTCTCTTCTAAAGACTCGGTGGTCCTCTTTGGCCGCAACGATTTGCGCTTCTATGGCAGCAGTGAGGTCAATTATGATGACATTAAGCTCACCGCATCGTCGATAACAATGAACATGGACAGCAATGTTGTTCATGCTGTTGGTGTCCCCGACTCCATTGGTGACCTGCAAGGCACACCAGTGTTTACCGACCCTAGTGGTGAGTATAAGTCGAAGATTATGGCCTTTAACTTCAAGACAAAGAAGGGCCTCATCACCGACATCATCACCGAACAAGGCGATGGTTATCTCACTGGTGGCATCACCAAGAAACACGAAGACGATGAGTATCACATCAAGGACGGCCGTTACACCACCTGCGACAACCATGAGCATCCGCACTTCTATTTCCAGATTACAAAGGCCAAAATGCGACCTAAGAAGAATGTGATAACGGGACCTGCCTACATGGTGCTTGAGGATCTGCCTCTGCCACTTGCGGTGCCGTTTGCCTTCTTCCCATTCACCAACAAGTATTCAAGCGGTATTCTGGTACCTACATTTGGAGAGGACTACAACCGAGGTTTCTATCTGCGTAATGGTGGTTACTATTTTGCCTTAGGACAATATCTTGACCTGGCGCTAACAGGCGAGATTTACACGCGCGGCTCATGGGGCGTAACAGCGCAGTCTAATTACAACAAGCGCTACAAATTCTCTGGGCGCTTCAGCGCGAGCTACATCACCACTATCACTGGCGACAAAGGCGATCCCGACTATTACAAAGCGCACAACTTCTCTTTACAGTGGAGCCACACCCAAAACCCAAAAGCCAACCCCAACATGCAGCTGTCGGCAAGTGTGAACTTTGCGACTAGCGGTTATTCACGCAATAACCTTACCGACTATTATAGCAACACGTTCACCGAGAACACCAAGAGTTCTACAATCAACTGGTCCTATAACATCCCTAATTCCAAGTGGAGCATCTCGGCAACAGCAAGCGTGTCGCAACGCTCGTCTGACTCTACTGTCACTGTGTCATTCCCCAATTTTACCATCACCATGGCTCAAATTACTCCCTTCAAGCGCAAAAAGGCTGTTGGTGCCGAGCGGTGGTACGAGAAGATTAAGATTTCTTATTCAGGTAGATTCCAGAACTCACTCACTGCAAAGGAGAAGGAGTTCTTCCATAAGAACCTCGTGAAAGATTGGAGAAACGGATTTTCGCACTCAATGCCTATCTCAGCCACTTTCAATGTGTTTAAATATATAAACATTACTCCCAACATTACTCTTAACGACCGCATGTACACAAGCAAAATCAAACAGTCGTGGGACCCTAATGCAAGTGCTGTGGTGAAAGACACAACCTACAGTTTTTACAACCTGTTTGACTTCTCGGCATCGGTGTCGCTGAGCACCAAGCTCTATGGTTTCTATAAGCCTCTGAAGTTCATGGGCGACAAGCTGCAAATGGTTAGACATGTGATTACACCCACTGTGACCTTCTCGGCTTCGCCTGACTTTGGTTCCAAGTTCTGGGGATATTTTGGCAATTATTCCTATACCGATGCTCAAGGTGCTGTTCGTGATGTCAAATATCCTTATTTCCAGCATGGAGTGTATGGTCAGCCAAGTAGTGGCAAAAATGGCATTATCACCTATACAATAGCCAACAACCTCGAAGCAAAGGTCAAGAGTGACAATGATAGCACGGGTTATAAGAAAATCTCATTGATTGAGAATCTCACTTTGTCGCAGTCATATAACTTTGGCGCCGACTCACTACGATGGAGTAATCTCCAGACCTCAATATTGCTGCGACTCACCAAAAGCTTCAATCTTAACCTTTCTGCAACCTGGGACGTTTATAAATATGGATTAAACGAATATGGCAACCCAGTGCGCATCAACAAGCTGCGACTCTTCCATGGCGGCGGTTGGGGACGATTGGCGAGCACCGGAACCTCATTTTCCTACACCTTCAACAATGACACTTTTAAAAAACTATTTGGACGCAAAAACAAGTCTGATGACAACGCACAAAAAAATCCAGGCAGAAATACGTCCGGCAACGAAAATAGTGGCAGCGGAAATGCTGAGGGTAGCGATATCCCTTTGCGGCCTGATGGTTACATGAAATGGGAATGCCCATGGAGCTTGACCATCAACTATTCGTTAAACTATGGATATGGCGCGTTTAATTATGAAAAAATGGAGTACAAGGGCAAGTTCACCCATAACCTCAGCTTCAACGGTAATATTCGTCCCACTAAGAACTGGAACATAAATTTCTCGGGCAGCTATAATTTCAACACTCACAAGATTGCCTATATGAACTGCTCTATTAGTCGTGAGATGCACTGTTTCGTGATGAGCGCCAGCTTTGTTCCAGTAGGTCCTTATAAGTCCTACAATTTCCACATAGCTGTCAAGTCAAGCATCTTGAGCGACTTCAAATATGACAAACATTCCAGCTTCAGCAATGGTGTGCAATGGTATTAATACACGTATTACTGGTAGAATATTGCAACTCCAAATTATCTTGTTGAAGTATTTTAAACATTAATAATTGTAATAGGGCGATTAATTGAAACACGCTTGCAAGATTATTTTTTTTATTATATTTTTGCGGTGTAATAATAACACATAAGGCAAATCAATAAAAGTAATCACTATTTTTTTCATCAATGGGGCGTTGATCGTTGGGAAACGTGACATAACGCTCAAAATGCTAAAGGCCAAACCTCCTTTAGCATTTTTTATTATACACAATAAAATGTCGTCGCCTAATGACCGATTTGGGTTAAAACGGCTTGCGATATTTGTCAGGATTGCTGTCTTCCATAATACTCAAATAACTGTTGTAACGCGACTGGCTGATGAGGCTTTGCTCTACTGCTTCGCGAACAGCACAACCTGGCTCGTGAGTGTGAGTGCAGTTGTTGTATCTGCAATCCTTTGAAACCTTGAAAATCTCGGGGAAATAGTGTGCAATCTCGCTCTTCTCAAAGTCGATAGTGCCGAATCCTTTCACTCCAGGGGTGTCGATGATATGGCCCGCATCATCACCAGGAATATCGAGCATCTCGCTGAAGGTGGTAGTGTGCATACCGGTGTGATGAACTTCTGAGATGTCGCCTACTTTGAGTTTGGCGCCTGGCACTAACAGGTTTATGATAGAGCTCTTCCCTACTCCCGAATTGCCGCTTAACAACACCGTCTTGCCCCTTAATTGCTCTCGCAATGAGTCTAAGCCTTCACCTGTGGCTACCGACATAGGCACAACCGTGTAGCCTATACTCCTATATAAATATAAGATAGCATCGAGCAACTCGCTATCCTCAGGTGCAGTGAGCAAGTCTATTTTGTTGAAGACAATAGTTACGGGAACATTATAGGCCTCGGCAGTTGCAAGAAAACGGTCTATAAACACTGTGCTTGTCTCGGGGTTAACAAGTGTCACCACTAGCACTGCCATGTCGATATTTGCAGCCAAAATCTGAAACTCTCTCGAAAGGTTGCTAGCTCGCCTAATAATATAGTTGCAACGAGGAAGTATAGAGCGAATGAACGCTGTGCCATCCTCCTTGACCTCTATCTCCACTCTGTCGCCAACAGCCACAGGATTAGTGCATCTGAAACCTTTTAGTCGCAGATTTCCCTTGATTTTGCAGTTGCGCTCAGTGCCATCGTCGACACGCACTATATACCAACTGCCAGTATTTTTTATCACTAACCCCTGTTGCATTATGAAAAATTGTAATTATGGCACAAAAATAGTCATTTTTCTTGAGAATTACAACTATGTAATGTAAAACGATTGCAGACAATATAAAACAAATATTTAGCTGATAGTTTTGACTATATGTTATAAAACATATAACTTTGCACCGTTATTACAAACAATAAGTTTTACATAAATTAATTTATTATGAACGTTGAAACAATTGGTCTGTGGGCTGGCGCCGTTTGGAATTCACTGAACGAGGCTAATGGAACCCAAGACATGAAAGGTTTGAAGAAAGTAACCAAACTTAAAGAGAAAGAAATTTTTGCTGCTATTGGTTGGCTCGCCCGTGAAGGTAAAGTTAACGTAGCTTCAGATGAAGAAGGCAAGCAGATAGAGGTTACTTTGATCTAATTTGACAATCCATTTTTGAGGTTTATCTAAAAAACAAATCGAGGGTGTGGAATTCCACATCCCCGATTTGTTTTTATGTAGATAGTATCAAGCCTTATAACTTACCACCCATCAGACGATAGAGCTCATAAGTCTCTTTAAAGTGCTTGAGCTGCTTATCACTGAAGTATATACGGTGACTAACACCATGTTCACTTACCAGCAACACCTCGGCATAATCGCAATGTGCTAATCCAGCCACTATATCACGTGACTGCTCATTCATTGCATTGTCAAATCTTTCTGAATAAAACATGTCATCGTTGGTGCGTTTAATGTTGGTAGGCACATATTCATATTTAAAACCATCAAGATTGAAAAGTAGTTTACTGAAGTTAATTTGATCGTCGGCATAGAAATGTACCACTAATCTTAACGGCTCAGGAATGCCATCTGTAGTGTTGAAATAGAAATAAACATCGTTAATCTTATAATTGCTATTGATACCCTTTAGTATATACTCAGTGTCACCGCCAGTAGTAGGCGTGCCAGTCTTAAACATTTCCATTAAAACGTCTTGTGGTGTTGTAATCACCTCATTGGGATCCCATTTATAGGGTTCAGGACCTGAAACCTCGTAATGAACCAACGAATAGTCCATATTAAGCAAAGAGTCAAGCTCGGCAGCGCGCAACTTTTTCACAGCATTAAGGGAATCTTGTCTAGCTATTTGTTCGGCTGTGAGAGCAACATGATGCTTGCCTGTGCAATTAATACATGCAGCGCAAGTACAAGTGCACACGCCATTGGGCGGTGAGAACAATGACGCACATGAAATATTAACGATCGCAAGTGTGAACGTTAACAGATAAATAATTTTTCTCATTTCAATACTAGTTTTATAATGTAAATATTTGTTTTTACAAAAACGCATGCAAAATTATATAATTATTCAAAAAAAGGCAAGAGGCAATGACAAAAAAACATCATTTTTTATCACCATAACAATTTTTATAAGGCTTTAAGACAATTATTTGCCATTTAAAAATGCCTCTACCGTCTCAATTAAAGCGTCACCATTCAAGCCACGAGCAACAACAGTGCCCTCTGGGGAAATCAAAATAGCATAAGGTATGCCCGAAATTCCATAAATATCGACTGGTTCGCTAAGTTTATCTCCAGAAGCCATCACATGCCAGGGAATAGCAAGTTCCTGAATTGATTTTTGTGTGTCGGCAGTGTTATCCCACACTGCAACACCAATAATCTTAAGGCCATTATCCTTATATTCATCATAAAGAAAAGCCAAAGGACTTGTTATCTCCTTTTGGCACGAAGCGCACCAGCTAGCCCAGAAATATAACAACGTGTAATTCACTCCATCACCAGCAAACTGTGATAATTTCTCAACGGTGCCATCACTGGTCTTTACAGTGAAATCTATATATCGCTTGCCTACACCAGTTTTCTCTTGTGCTGCGGCATCGGCCACCACCTTCTGTACTCGTTTTAGGCTTTTGTATCTATCGGGCACTTTTTTCAGTACCAACTCCAACTCTGAAGGAGTGAAATCACCTTCAATCACATACTGTGTAAAAGCCCATTCTCCCAAAGGGTTATCTTTATTGGCAAGATAATAGTTAAACAAACTATTGAGTAAATTAGTCTTGCGATTGTCTTCGCGCTGCTGCGCCTCAGCATCGGTAATTTCATTATTCTGTTTTGCTAGCGCAATTCTCTGCCACTCTTGCTCAAACTTGTCGAGTTGCTTAACTATGCCCTTAAACTTCTCGTTCAGTGGCGAGCCCGAGATTTTAAGCTCATCGCCCCACTCCACTTCAATTTCTCCCTTTTCTATAACAAGGTCCAATCGATTATTCTCAAAAAGCAATCGAGCGAAATAGGCGCTATCGACATTACCGTCAAGAATCAGCTGCTTCTCAAGAACAATTTCACTGTCGATAGTGTCGCCTGTGTCATAGTTGGTCAAATAAGCTCTTTTGCCATCAAAGTCATGGTTCGGAAAGTACACAGTAAGTTTATATTCACTGGTGCATGACAATAATGCAACAGAAAACGCTAAAAAAAGCAACATCGATAGATTCTTCATTTGGCTGGCAGTTTTTGAGAATTATTCTACTATCGAATTATAAAGCAGTGTGTGGATGTGTGAGCGTGCGCTAACGCGCGAGAATGCTGGATTGTCACGAGTGGGGCACACGCGATTGCTCAAGAAGATGTAAATCATGTCGTTCTTAGGGTCTATCCAGTAACAAGTGCCGGTGAATCCAGTGTGTCCAACTGTTTCGGCGGTCGCCTCATCACAAGTGCTAGACGCGTCTTTGTTTTTGAGGTTTGGTTTGTCAAAGCCTAAGCCACGATGAGAGTTAGTGCTTTTCGAGTTGAGGAAGGTATCGACTGTTGATTTCTTGTAATATTTCTCGCCACCATACACTCCGCCATTTAGCCACATCTGGAAGAGTTTAGCAAGGTCATTGGCATTAGAGAACAAACCAGCGTTTCCTTGCACGCCCCCAGAGAAAGCAGCCAACTCATCATGAACATAGCCATGAACATGCTGCTTGCGGAGATATGTATCTACCTCAGTGTATGCAATCTGCTCAGGAGGATATTTGTTTAATGGTCGATAGGTTGTGTGATATGAACCAAGTTTGCCAAATATGTTCTTGTCAACATAAGTATCAAGTTCGGTATGAGTGATGTTTTGCAAAGCATTTGCTAGCAAGCAGAAGTTAAGGCAACTATAACAATAATTCTTATTGGGGCGCAACTTAGAGTGATATATGCGTGTCATTATTGAATCATATGTCACCTTGCCGCCATATATGCCATCGGCGATTGCAATGTTAAACTCTTTGGAGCGCTCAGTGGCGAGGATATCGGTGCGCAGTTTCGCATCCTTATTCCCGTAGGCATTTTTCATCACTTTGATAGTGTTGACATCTGTGGGATTTTTAGTGATTAAATCTCCGTTGTAAGTAGTTGGGTCAAACATCATATCCCACATGCTTAACGAGGGCTGCATTCCAGTCTCGTGATATAGCAGTTGTCGGAATGTGAGGTCGCTCTTATCGGTATCTCTCAAGCCCGCTATATATTTGCTAGCTGGCTCATCAAGTTTAATCTTACCCTCATCATAGAGTTTCATGATTCCACTTAACGTGCCTGAGGCCTTAGATACCGATGCTAGCCCAAAGAGCGTGTTTTCGGTCACTGGGATTCCTGAATCAAAGTTTATCTCTCCGTAGGAACGGTCAACTACCACCTTGCCATGACGGACCACCATCACTTGACACCCAGGGAATGCTTTCTGACTGATGCCATAGTTGCAAATTGAATCTATCTTTGACAATAATTTGTCATTAAAGCCCACTTCAACGGGCAAGGTATAGCCCAATCGTGTAGCAGCATATTTCACGCCATCTCCAGCTCGGAGCACCTTGTTGTTTGCCTTCGACTTCACAGTCACTGGCAAGACGCCGTCGGCAGCACTGCCACCAAACACCGTCTGTGCAGCATAGTCTTGCCACACCTCATCGTTGCCATACCCTAAAACCACAGCATCCACATTGCTATCGGTCAGCAAGTCGGCATAATGGGTAATCTTCTCAGGTGCGTCAAGAACAACCAGTGTCACGTGCTTGCTCCTCTTGGCCGCTGCCATTGCTTCGCTAATATAGGCCTCATCGCCAATGGCAATAATCAGTTGGCTCTTATCGGCATTTATTGCTAAAGGTGAATTGCTCAATTTTATGTTAGCATAACTAGAGCAGCGTTTTTGGAACATATCGCCCACGCCGAGCGATAACAGATGAATATTACCGTCCTCAACTTTCTTAATGGGCAATATGTGGTCTTTGTTCACTGCCACTGTAACCGCTGCAGCAATAAGCCGTCGGTTTAGGTCTTGAGCATATTCAGTATTAATCTTACTTGCAACTTTATCGACATCAATGGGAGTTTTAGCATTATCAATTATCCCTAGGGCATATTTATATCGCAGCATCTTCTTGCAACGAGTCTCTATGTCATACCAACTTATGGTGCCGTCTTCAATGGCAGCCATCACAGCGTTAATGCTCGCCTCAATGTCGCGAGGCATAAGCAGCACATCATTACCAGCCAAGATAGCATTCACACAAGGGTCACCAGGTATCGACTTAGCTCCTTCCATGTCAAGAGCATCGGTGAAAATCAAGCCCTCAAAACCCAAATCACGCTTTAGCAATCCTTCCACACAAGCATTCGACATCGAACATGGAGTGATTCCATCGTCTAAGAATGCCACATCAATGTGCGCCGTGAGCATTCCTCCAAGACCTGCTTTAACATAGCTGTCGAAGGGCACCAAGTCATACATTCGCATCTCTTTGAACGACTTGTCGACAAACGGCAGTTCTTTGTGCGAATCGGCAGCCGTTGAGCCATGACCAGGAAAATGCTTTGCGGTGGACAGCACTCCCCCATCTTCCAACCCCTTGGCAAATGCCACGCCATGACGTGCTACAACTTCGGGGCTAAAGCCAAATGAGCGAGTACGCACCACAGAGCCTTCACGATCTAGCACGTCGAGGACAGGAGCGAAATTGACATGCACCCCCATCAATCGGCATTCTCTTGCCACCTCCTTGCCATATTCATAGAGCAACTTGTCGTCATTCACTCCGCCCAAAAACAAGTTGCGAGGAAACACTGGAGCGTCTTTAAGACGCATCGTTAGGCCCCACTCGGCATCAAGGGTAATCATCAGCGGTATCGACGACAACGACTGCGCATAATTGGTTAAATCGGCTTGAGTGGCAATATCACTTCTCTCATAAATCAAGCCACCTACCTTGTAAGTATCTACGTATCTCTTCACTACGGATTTACTTACATCACCCTCGCCAGGATTGATGGCCATTATCATGATTTGTGATATGCGCTCTTGAGGCGACATTTTTAAATAAGTGGCTTCAACCCATAACTCCATCTTTTGGGGGTCAACACGGTTGAGAATGGAAGGAGTAACTGCCAATGCTTGCTGCAATCCAAACAAGAGAACAGCAAGCGTAAGCAGTAGTGGCTGATGGTGTTTTTTCACAATCATTTTTCTTAAGTACTAAATTAATATGCCCCCCTTCTAAATGAAGGAGGACATTGATTATTAGATTATTTCTGTATCATGCGAGGAGTATCGTTGGCATCAACCACACGCCCCGACTTAGTAAGCACTTTAATGTAGTTCTTCATGTGTTCGCCGTAAGGAACGGTGTCAACAAATGGACGTGTGCCCTTACCTAGAACTTCCATGTGGTCGCCACCATTGGCAAGGTAGTCGATGGTGCCAATCAAGTATTTCTTTTTAGGGTCTATCTTCTTGCCGTTGAGCTTTGCTGTGGTAATCTTTACATTCTCTTTCTCGCCTTTATATTCCACATAAAACTCCTTACTTAGGGCATCTCCGCCACGAGTCGCCATTACACGTAGAGCCTCGAGCAAGTCGCTTCCTTGCACTTCAACAACAACAAATCGGTTGTCGAAGGGGAACATTGAGCCTATCAAGCCCTCGGTCACATTGCCTTGAGGCATAGACTGACGAATGCCGCCCTTGTTCATAATCACGCCATCAAGTTTCTTAATGTCTGTGATACCTGGCATCATCTCCATCACTGCATCGCATAGCCAGTTTTGAGATGCTATGCTGCCCTCTTTCATCTTGCGAGCCGATGTGCCAAGTACATTATTCATCACACTGTCAACCTTATATTTATATGGAGCAAGCCATGCCTTCATTGCGGGATAATCGGCCTTAGTGTCAAATCTCTTGTCGAGCTTCAATTGGCCATACTCAACACTGAAGTCATCGAGGTTGATATCGTAAGTACCGATATATTTGCCGGACTTACCATTCTGGCCAATGGTGATAATCTTGCCGTCGGCATTCTTAACCTTTGTGCGTGGGTCGCCAGGCTCAAGAAGAGTGTGAGTGTGACTTCCAACTATCATATCGATGTAGTGCGATTTGGTGGCAATGATTGAATCGCCCACAAGCCCAACTGCCTCAGGATAATATCCAATGTGAGAAATCATCACAGTGAAATCCACTTTCTGCACCTCCTTGAGGTATTTGGCAGTGGCATCGGCCACCACGGCGTTGTCGAGATATACCATGCCTTTGTATTTGTCGTCGCTGATAAGTCCCTTAGGATCAACGTTGATGCCAAAGAATCCTATGCGCTTACCATCTACGGTGCGTATGCTGTAAGGTTGAAGCACATCGGCAAGTGGTGTGTTGCTGAAATCATAGTTTGCCGACAGTTTCACTGCTTTGATTTTCTTATAATGCTCTGCAAGTTCATCAATGCCATTGTCAAACTCATGGTTGCCCAGAATAATCATGTCATAGCCTAAAGTGTCGATTGCGGCATACTCCACATCACCTCTAAAGAGCGAGAAATAGAGAGTGCCTTGCACTGCATCACCTGCATGAACGGCAATCACGTTCTTGTTGTTGCGACGAATCTCATCCATTGCGGCGCGATGCCTATATATACCTCCAAGGTCGCCACTTGGCTCAATTTGGCTATGTGTGTCGTTAGCGCTAATCACTATCAAGTGATCGGCCTGAACATTAGGTATAGCAATAATCGCAAGCGCAATTGCAAGAATAATTTTTAAGAACTTTTTCATATAGCTTTTGTTTAGAATTAATAATTTTACGAAATTACAAATTTTATTCCTTACGCACTTCAACAATCCACATTTTTTTGCATTTTTTATATAAAGAGAATCGATCGTCTTCTGTCTTCTTTTTCTGTTTGTGAGGCGCTTCGCTTAAAATTTGACTTAAAATTGCATATTGGTCACTTTTTCTACTCCGTAGTGGAAATTAAAGCACTTCGAGCGTCTAACGAAAAGATCTGACAACTGATAACTGAAAAATCTGATAACTGATAACTGATAACTGAAAACTTTTTCTTATTTTTGCACTATGAATTTGAACGAGCACTTCATTGAGCAAATCAATTCGTTGCTGCCTGGCGACGAGGCAAGGGCTATGCTGCAGGCCATTGAGGACAATGAGCCTGTCACATCGGTGAGATTCAACAACTGCAAAGGATTTTTGCCGCCAGCCTCACTCGAGCGTGTCCCTTGGTGCGAGATGGGTGCCTATTTGAGAGTGCGACCACAGTTCACCTTCGACCCGCATTTCCATGCTGGTAGCTACTATGTGCAAGACGCCTCGTCAATGTTCATCTACCATGTCATTAAAAGCCTTGTTGGCAAGCCTGTCACCTATCTTGACCTGTGCGCAGCGCCAGGGGGCAAGACCACGGCCGCTCTCCAAGCTCTGCCGCAAGGGAGCATCGTCGTTGCCAATGAGATAGTTACGCCGCGGGCGCAAGTCCTTCGCGAGAACATCATAAAGTGGGGCATCGACAGCTGCGTGGTCACCAACGACGCGCCACGAGCTCTCGGGATGCTAGAAAACGCTTTCGACGTCATTGCAGCCGATGTACCCTGCAGTGGCGAGGGCATGTTCCGCAAGGATGAGGAGGCAGTCGCTCAATGGTCGCCACAGCTGGTACAGCAATGCGCTGCGCGGCAACGTGAAATTCTCAACGACATATGGCCCGCCCTCAAGCCTGGCGGTCTGCTCATCTACAGCACCTGCACCTATAACCTCGACGAGAACGAGAGAATGGCACTTTATATAGCTAACGAACTAGGAGCCAACTTTATAGAGATTCCTAATGAAAAGGAATGGAACATAACTGGCGATCTTTCAGGAAACAATATGCCATGCTATCGATTCCTGCCGCACCGCACGCGTGGAGAGGGCCTTTTCCTTTGTGTGCTCAGGAAAATGCACGTTCCACCTTCCACCATCCACAATTTACGCGCCACAGGCGCTAAAAAACCAAAGCAAAACGCTACATCCAGAGTTCCCAAAGAAGTTGAAACATGGCTTAACGGCAATTATGAAATAAGCGAGCAAAATGGCATTATTATTGCAACCAGCAAAGATATAAAAGATACAATAGTCAGCAATAATAAATTGCATATAATTAAAGGCTTAAACTTAGAGATTGGAACCATTAAAGGCAACAAAATCATTCCATCTCACCAGCTTGCTATGTCTCCTCTCTTGCGAGATGGTGCTTTCGAGAAATGCGAAGTAGATTACCTCACTGCAATAGCCTATCTGCGAGGTGAATCTATCACCATTAATGCTCCACGAGGATATGTATTGATTACTTACCAGAATGCCATTTTAGGCTTCGTCAACAACTTAGGCAACCGCGCCAATAACCTCTACCCAAAATCTTGGCGCATATTGAGCTCGCATCTGCCTGATAAACCCCAGGTCGGATTAGTCGGACAAGTCTGACAGGTCCGACTGGTCTGAAAATCCAATCAAAAAACTAAAAAAACACCTTTTTCATTGAAAAAAGTAGGTGGTTTTCAAAGTTTTTTCTTATTTTTGTAGTTTAAATTAGGTTTATTGGCATCTTTTTTGTTGGTGTCATAAGCATAAGTTGCAAAATTTTAGCTCGTTAACTTGGGAAAGACAGTTAAAAATAGGATTTGGAAGACGCTGAAGTGGATACTCGGCATTCTGCTGGTGCTAATCATAGCGCTGCCTTTCCTGCTGTATATTCCCTGGGTTCAGAACAAGGCCAAAGACATCGCCTACCACTATGTGAAGGAAAAGACGGGAATGGACTTGAGCATAGGCAGGATACTCGTCAAGTTCCCTCTCGATATCGCCATCGATGACATGACGCTGCTTGACCAGCATGGTGACACGATGATAGTCGCCAAGAAGTTCACTGCCGATGTTGCGGTAAAGCCTCTGCTCGACAAGCGCCTTGAGATTGACGGCGCCGAGCTGGAGGATGGAAAATACCGCCTTGTCGCCAGTGACGCCTCCATGATGCTCCGTGCCGATGTAAAGCACTGCCGCCTCACAGGTTCAAACATTGATCTTGAAAACAACAAAATCAATGTTCTCGATGGCGAGCTGAGCGGAGGAAAGGTTCAATTGGCCCTTTATTCTCACAAGTCATATCAAGACGGTGACACTACTAAATCAAAGCCGTGGAGAATCCAAGCCAACAGACTTGTGCTTAACGATGTGGATTACTCCATGGTGATGGAACCCACAATCCACAGGATGGACGCACACCTTGCCAGAGCAGAGCTCAAAGACGGCCTTGTTGATACTGGGCTTCACACCGTCGATGCCAAGTCGCTCAAGGTTGACAGCATCGACTGCAAATATGTATATCTGGGCGAGCAGATGGCAGCATCCTATGAGAAGCACTACCCCGCACCGCCCAAGATAGAAGACCCTAGTGACACAGTGCCATGGACAGTGCGCAGCGACACGCTCACGATGAAAGGCGGTCACGCCATCTATGCAGAGAAAGGCAAAACTCCTGGCAGCAGCCTTGACATGAGCCATGTGGAAGTGAGCGACCTCGATTTCACTGTAACTGACTTCTACAACAGAGGAAGCATCGTCTCGGTGCCCATCAAGGAACTCAAGGCCAAAGAACGTGGTGGTTTGGAGATTGCCGATGCTCACGGCAAAGTGGATGTGAGTCCGCAAGACATTCAAGTTAAAGACTTCTCCGTCAAGACCAAGAACAGCACAATCGACCTTGACGGCAAGGTGGATATGAGCATCTTTGACAAGAATCCCACAGGAAGCATGAACGTAACCACCGATGCTACTGTTGACCTGAGGGAAATCGGCTCGGTGATGCCATCGCTGGCTGGCGCCACAAAATTCATACCCAAGAATCATCCCATAAAGGTGAAAGGTAAGTTTGAGGGCAACACCCGCGACCTTGACATAAAGAACGGCGAACTGCAAATCCCCGGTTTTGTAAAGTCTAAAGTTGACGGAAACATTAAGAACATCACTGATCCTTCTAAAATGCAGGCTGATGTAAACCTTGATGCCAATATCGACAATATAGATTTTGCCAAGAATGAGTTCCTCAACAAAGACCTACAGAAGCAAGTGAATTTGGTGCCCATGAACCTCAAGGGCAACATCAAATATAACCCCAAGTCGATTGCCGGAAACATCGACATGAAACTGAAATCTGGCGGCAGCCTTGTGGGTAAAGGAAGTTATGAACTCGGCAGCGACAGATACACAGTTGATGCTACAGCAAGGTCGTTGCCAGTAAAGAAACTAGTGCCACAGCTCGATGTCAACAACGTGAGCGCTCACATCAAGGCCGATGGGCATGGATTTGACTTCCTGGGCAACAACACCGCGGTCAATGCACAAATCAACCTCTACGATATCGACTATGCCGGCAAGCACTACCGCAACTACGATGCCGACGTGAAACTCAACGGCACAAACTTCGACGCTAAAGTCAATGCTCGCAATCGCGGTAGCATGGCGGCACGGGGAAGTTTTGACCCGAAGACCGAGAAATATGACATCGACGCCACTTTCAACGCCTTCCCAGTGCAGGAGATTGCTCCACAGCTGGGAGTGAACAGCCTCACAGCAGCAGTTAAAGCCAAAGGTCAAAAATTTGACATGCTCAACCCCAGCACCCGCATCAATGCCGACATCGACCTCCAGAGCGTGGTTTTCAACAATAAGACTTATAAAGACCTGCAAGGCAATGTCACTCTCGACGGGAATGCTTTTGAGGGCCACATCAATTCGGCAAATCCCAACTGCGACGTGTATGCCGACGTGAATGGCACAATAAACGGCGACACCTACAACGTCAACCTCAAAGGCAACATCCGAGATCTAGACTTGCAGGCATTAAACATAATGGATGTACCATGCAACGGAAGCGGCGACATCGAGATGCATGGGCAATTCAACCTCAAGACCAATGAATATCAAGGCACCATGTCGCTTGATGAACTGAACTGGACTATTGATGACGAGCGCTTCTACACCGAGAAAGCCGATGTCGCATTCGACTTCAACAACAATTCATCATCATTTAGTTTCAATGAGCAGAGCAATTATGTCGATTTCAACTCTCCTCACAGCGTAAATGACTTGATGAAGGGTTTTGACCGGTGCATCGAGATAGCAAAACGTCAATACAAGAAGATTGACCTTAACGTGAATGAAATTGCCGATGAGGTGCCGCAGTTCAATTTGAAAATGAAGATGGGCCCCAGAGGTGTCATTCAACGTTACGTGGGAAAATGGGACATCGACTTCAGGGATTTGCAGGCCGACATAAGCAAGGACTCCACGCTCAACGCTCATGCCATGGCCAATAATCTGGGATATGGCTCTCATGTCATTGACCAACTGGTTTTCAACATCGTGGAAGTAGATAAGACGATTGGCTACAACTTGCACATGGAAAACAAAAAAGGGTCATGGGACGATATGGCTCAAGTGGATATTGCCGGCTCGGCAAAGGGCTCGAATGTGAATATGCTCCTCAGCCAAAAGAACATTGACAAAGAGACGGGGTATCACTTGGGAATTAACGCTTTAATTCAAGACTCCATCATCTCGGCCAACATCATGCCCCATCAGCCAATCATTGCCTACAAGCAATGGAACCTCAATGACGAGAACTATGTGAAACTTGACTTTGGCGAAAAGCGACTTGAGGCCGATATAACCCTTGAAAGAGACTCTAGCCTCATTTCTCTTAAAACCGACCCGATACAGGTAGCAGGGAAGCAAAACATACTTGCCAACATCAAGAACTTCAGAATCGAGGAGTGGACAAATATTGTGCCTTCGCTAGAGTCGGTATCGGGTATCATGGATGCCGATATTGCACTCTCTTACGACGGTCGCAACTTTGAAGGTGATGGAGAACTCGAGCTGCGCAAATTCACTTACAACCGTATGCCAGAGGGTGATTTCAAGATGAAAACCAATCTCACTATCGACCCACGAACATCAAGCACCAACATCACCGCCAATCTCAATATCGACGGCTCGGATGTTGCCGTTGCCTATGGCGCTCTTAACGACAGCACGGCAACAAGCCCATTGAACGTGAAAGTTGATCTCAACAAGTTCCCGATAAGAAAGATATCTCCTCTTATTCCAGGAAGAATGGTTATGCTCGATGGCTTTGCCAATGGTGAGCTCACGGTTGACGGCTCACTCGACAACCCACTTGTGAATGGCTTCCTCGTGAGCGACACCGCCTATGTGAAACTGCCTAGATATGGCAGTTCATTGCGCCTGTCGGAAAAGCAAATCGACATCAACGACAATGTTATTGAATTTGACAACTACGAAATCTTTGGACTCAACAACAACGCAGCGAGACTCAATGGCTCGGTAGATTTCAGATCGTTTGATGACATCAAGATGGACCTTGACATTAAAGGCAAAAACATACAATTCTTTGGTAGCACTCAAAAGCGCTTCTCTGAAATTTTTGGTAATGGTTTCATCGACATTGATGGCAGCGTCAGGTCACGAAACAATCTCACTGCTGTCAATGCAGATGCAAAACTGCTAGCAGGCTCTAACATCACCTACGTGATGCAAGACGACATAAACTCGATAGTAAACAACAGCGCCACAGAAGGAATGGTAACATTTATCAATCCCAACGACACCACGTGGCTCAACGAGACCATCATCACTGGTGGAACAACGCCTTCGGCACTTAATGTTCTTGTAAACATCGACGTGGAAAAAGGCGCAAAAATCAACGCATTCCTACAACCCGAAGGAAAAGACAGGGTTTCGGTCGATGGCTCAGGAAGTCTTAGATACCTACTCGACTTTGCAGGTAAAGACCACCTCTCAGGAACTTACACCATCTCCTCGGGCGTTGTTAGATACACTCCACCAGTAATCAGCCAAAAGGTCTTCAACCTTGTGGAAGGAAGCAGCCTAACTTGGAACGGCGAAATGCTCAACCCGCAGCTCAACCTAAAAGCAACCAATAGCGTTAGAACCAGCGTGAACAACACCAACGGCAGTGGCTCGAGGCTCGTTGACTTCGACATCATAGCTGAGCTCAAGAACACCCTCAGCAACATCGACCTCAAGATTGACCTGGAAGCAAAGAACGACGCAACAGTGGAGAGCGAGCTGCAAACCTTGACCGAAACACAACGGTCACAAACTGCCATCAACCTGCTTCTTTACAACTCCTACTCTGGTTCAATGCCCACTGGCGACTTCTCAACGACTGGTGCGCTCTTCTCGTTCTTGCAATCTCAAATAAACAACTGGACTGCCAACAATCTAAAGGGTATTGACCTCTCGTTTGGCATCAACCAATATGAAGGAACTCAAAAAGGCAGCAGGCTAGAAACCAGCTACAGCTACCGGTTGTCAAAAACATTGTTTGGAGAGAGATTCAAGATTGCTGTGGGAGGTGAATACTCCACCGAGGCGACGAGCGAGCAGAACTTCTCACAAAACCTTATAAGTGACATCTCGTTTGAGTACCTTCTCAATCCTACTGGCACAAGATACCTCAGGCTATTCAGGCATAGAGGCCTGGAAAGTATCCTTGAAGGAGAAGTGACAGTAACAGGCATCAGTTTCGTGATGAAACACAAGCTGTCATCATTAAAAGACCTGTTCAAGTGGTTGCATAAGTCTAAAAAAGAAGAGCCGCAACAAGAAAACTACCTTCAACCAAGTGTCGATACCGACAACTCGCCAGAACCAGCAAGCACCAATTCTAAACAGTAATTTCTCAGCAAGATGATAAGATACTTTACTAAAATATTGACTTTTCTCTCATTAATTGCAATCTTCACCGCCTGCTCCACTACGAGCAGGCTGGGAGATGGAGAAGTGCTATACACTGGCGTGAAGACTATTCAATATAATCAGCCCGACAGCATCAAGATTGCCCCCGACGTGAAAGACCTTATCTTCTCTGCTGTTAATGTGAAGCCCAACAACCCTCTCTATTCACCATACATACGCTCACCATTCCCCATTGGTCTTTGGGTATATAACCACTGGGACGAAAACTCCAAAGGCCTTAAAGGCTGGCTATACAAGAAGCTCGTAGCAAAGCCCGTGCTCATCAGCCGCGTCCGACCCGAGACGCGCGTCAATATGATCAATGAGTTGCTAAGGAGCAACGGCTATTTCGACTCTCAGTCATCATATTCACTAAACTATAGCGACAAGAATAAGAAAAAAGCAAAAATAACCTACGAAGTTAATGTGAGAGCCCCTTACACCCTAGGTGATATCTCTTACATTAACGAAGACAATCCTCTAACCAATGTCATCGACTCGGTAGCTCGTAACAACAAATACTTCAAGACAGGAAGCAGATATTGCCTTGACTCGCTCAATAACGTGAGAATTGATATCGCCAACCAACTACGAAACAGGGGCTACTATTTCTTCAGACCTGAATATATAGAATATCTTGCCGACAGCGTCACTCAGAAAGGTGTCATAAACATGCAACTCATAAAATCGGCAAATATCCCCAATCAAGCCTACACAAGGTTTCTGTCCAATAATATCACTGTAAGAGTTGACGATCAAATGATGGGAGGCACACCCGATACGGTTGTAGCAAAATACTGCACAATCATAAAGATGCAACCTGTCCACATCAGCGACAACTTGATTAACTCGTGTATTAGAGGAAGAAAAGGACGACCTTTCCGCGTGGGAAACATGGACTTGATTCAGATGTATCTCGCACGAACTGGCATCTTCAGCAACATCAACATCCAAGCAGTGCCTCGCGACACGATTCTTGCAAATGGCTATGGGCTCATCGACCTTGACATCACGTGCACCCTCGACAAGCCACTTGAGCTGAAAGTGGAGGCAAAGGCAACAACTAAAACATCCAGCTTCATTGGGCCGGGACTCGGACTTGGAATCAAGCACAAGAACATATTTGGAGGAGGAGAGCAACTTAGCGCCGACTTGACAGCATCTTACGAATGGCAAACTGGCAAAGGAAATGCCTACAAGAGCTCCGATTTCAACAGCTATGAAGTGGGACTCGATATTGGGTTATCCATCCCAAGACTCATTGCTCCTAAATTTATCGATAGAGCAAGGCGATATACCAACTGGACAAAGTTCTCAATTGGCGGTGGTTTCATGAATCGCCCTAACTTCTTCAAAATGGCTCGCGTGAGTGCCGACATGACGTGGGAATGGCACTCCAGAAAATACTCTCAGCACAAACTCACCCCATTTAAGTTAACCTACTCCAACCTGCTGAGCACCACTGCTGCTTTTGACTCGGCTTATTACTACAACCGTGCCATAGCACAAAGTTTCGATGATGTTTTCATCCCGCAAATGAGTTACACCTATACCCTTGACCGCACCTTTGGCAAAAACAACTTCGTGTGGTCAACCACAGTCTCCGAAGCTGGCAACCTGTGCTACCTAATTTGGAAAGCATGTGGGGTAGAGAAAGGAGATATGCACATCCTTTACACTTATTTCTCACAATTCATTAAAGCGCACACGCAACTGGTGTGGACGAGATTTCTTTTTGGAGAGCACAAATTAGTGGCGAGGGTTTTCGTTGGTGCTGCACATGCCTACGGCAACTCCGAAGAGGTGCCCTACATGGAACAATTCCACATAGGAGGCTCCAACTCCCTGCGCGGCTTTGCCGTGAGGTCGGTAGGTCCAGGAAGCTATCGACCACAAATTCTTGATAGAAATTCTTACTATGACCAAACTGGCACATTCAAGTTTGAGACAAACTTGGAGTATCGACTGCCTTTATTCGGTTATTTGAAAGGCGCTGTATTTATTGATGCTGGTAACGTGTGGCTGCTGAAAGAAGATTTTTACAGACCAGGCGGCAAGCTCAATGGCAAGAACTTCTTTAAGGAACTGGCGCTCAACACCGGTGTGGGACTAAGATTTGACATGGATATGATAGTTCTACGTGCCGACCTTGGCATTGCCCTGCACGCGCCCTATGACACCGGTAAAAAAGGTTATTTCAACATTCCAAAGTTTGGAGATGGACTAGCGTTCCATATCGCCATCGGCTATCCATTCTGAGAAGCCTCACCCGAAGATTCTGAATGGTGATGGTGGTGGTGACGGTGGCGACGGTGATGACGATGGCGACGTCGCTCAAACACATATTTGCGTAGCACATGCCCCCCAAACCAGCGCATCGTCCCTAAAGCAGCGAATGCTCCAAGCACATCGGCAATAATATCAAACTCGCTAAAATCACGGCCCGCATCCATTGCAAGCTGGCAAGACTCTGTGAGTAATCCAAGCATTGATGCAAAAACTGTGAGTGCCAGCTCTATATTAAGGTTTGTGTGGTGAGGATTCCTATATTTAGAGTAATCATAAAGATAAGTCAGGTTCAAGAAAAAAAACAATAAGAAATGAGCAACCTTATCTGAATTCTTGAATTTAAACCAAGACAGCCACGAATTTTCCACATCGGCAGATGGCATAAGCAGCAAATACACAACTAGCACTGTCGCAATTATCGAAAATGTTCCCGCAGGAATTATATTTAATATCCTCTTCATTAGTTAATGGTCAATATTTGAATTAAGGCAATCTATCCACAATGGAATAAAAGCCCACAAAAATAATCATTTTTCTCCTAACAGTTATCATTTTAGCCTAATTTTTTATTTTTTTGGAAGAAAAATAAGCTTATAGTCAAAACCCGCTTGACGGTTTGTGCAATAATTAATATTTTTGCAGTATAAAAAGCGCATAAAAAAATAATAAAATGGGCAAACTCTCTGATTTCTTCTCGATGTCGAAGCAAGAACGCGCGGGTGCATGGATCGTAGCGCTGTTTATTGTGGTGCTGCTCGTTGCTGTTGCTATTGAGAGGAAATGCTCGTCAAGCGATGTAAACTCACAAGACGCCAAGAGCCTGAACGAATATGTAGAGAAAGCTGAGAAGAGCAAGCCTCGAGAGAAGAACAAAGACGACAAAAAGGACAAGAAAAAAAGCAACAAAAAGGGCAAGAAGAACAGCAACGACAAAGATAAAAAGGATAAGAAATCGTCGTCACAATCGTCAAAAAAGAAAGAGAAAAAATCCTCTAAAGACAAGAGCAAGAAGAAAAGCGGCAATAATAAACAAAGAGAATTGCAGCCTGTGCCACAATTCTGATTATTTTAGTCGCAAAAAAGGGTGACTCTAGCACTCCCGCCTCAACTATTTCTTCTTGGGCGAAGGCACTTCATGATGATTATAAACATTTTTCTTGGGGCGAGGCACGTTGCCACGACTCTCACGCTGCTTTTTCTTCTTCTTTGCTGCAATGGTCTTCATCATCTCAAAGCCCTTGTCATAAAGAACTATCGACTCATCGGTGCGCTGACGCGCTGGTGTGCACTTGAGCAGCACAAGATAGAGCTTCACCCCATCACGCACCACGGCCGACGCCAAGCACCCACCTGCTGCGCGTGTGGTGCCGGTCTTAACACCAATGCAGCCATCATATCGACCAAAGAGGCGATTGGTGCTTTTAAGGTGTATCTTTTTGCCTGTTGTTGTGGTGATATCGCGAGTGGAGTTGGAAACTATCTCAGCAAAGTCTTTATTTTCCATGCAATACTGCTCCAACTTCATCATGTCGCGAGCAGTTGTGTAATGATTCTCATTGGGCAGACCATGAGCATTTACAAAATGTGTGTTTTTCATACCCAGCTCCCTTGCCTTTTTGTTCATAAGGTCGGCAAAAGGCACTGAATCGGGAGCGGCAAGGAACTCTCCTATCGCATAAGCTGCACCATTGTCGCTAGGAAGCATAGCGCGATACAACAAGTCGCGAAGCATATATTTCTCGCCCTTCCTAACATTGCCGTACTCGGTAGCTGCTGCTGCAGCGCTGATTGTGACTATCTCGGACAGGCGCCCGCTCTCGCATGCCAGGATGCAGGTCATCATCTTTGTCAGGCTAGCGGGATACATGCGTTTGTCGGGATTCTTGCTGCTAAGCTCGGTGCCAGTTTCGGCATCAATCATAATCCATGCCTCGGCGCTCAAAGCCCTAAGTTGAGCATCTACAGTGTCTTTAGGAAAAGAGGGATCATCAAGAGCAAAACTGTAAATCGCGGGATCCTCAGGTGCAGTAATTGCCCATGACGGAGTACCCACACACGCCACAATAAGGCACATAACCAATGCCCAACCCAACTTAATTGATTGTATTTTACTCTTTAAATTCATTACTCGTTTTCCGTCATGTTTCCATAGCAGGACTGCAAAGATATAAATAACAATGAAATAACGATAAAAAATTACATTTTTTTAAGAATTTTAGTTATTGACACAATGAAAAAAGCTACCACAGTAAGTGTGATAGCTTTAAATCAAATGATAAAAAATCGGAATCTGGCATCTATAGCCTCTTTAACTCATTCACTCAGTGGCTCAAAATTACCAGAAGCATTTGCCTTATTAATAACTTGCCACAGGCGCTCTTTAGTAAAGCCTTTAGTAAAGAGATCTTCGGCTTTGACACCTAGCACACTCATGTTGGAAGCAAAATAGGTTTTATTTCCAAACAAATAGGCCTTAACTCCTAAAGCATCAATCTTAGTAATAGTGAAGTTGCTGCTGCCTGTGTTAAGTCTTCCGTCGGCAAGACTCCAGCTTTCCTCATAACGATTGCAACGAAGATGAGGTTTAGTATTAACAAGCACAATAGAGCACTCTGCAGCCTTGTTATCGCTAAACGACCAGAAAGTAAAGCCATTGGTAATTGCACTTACGAAATCGGTGCTGGGTTTCTCATACATGAAAAGAGGAGTGGTCAACTCGGTTTTCTGCACATTGTTAGAAATAATTGGTTCGTCATCACCGCAGGCAGTGAGCGACAATCCCATGAAAACGCAGCAAATCAGCGCTAAAGATAAAAATGAGATCTTTTTCATATCATAAATTGTTTTAGTGTTAATACTCGGCAAAGTTACACTATTTTTGGATAAATTGGCTGCGACTAGGCATAAAAAATAAAAAAACTTAGTTTATTGTTTTGTTCTGCTCTCGACTTGCTCTAATTTTAGATAAATTAGGCTGCACCTCGCAAATAAAAATGAAAATCTTTTTGCTTTTCATTTTGTATTTCTCTCGGTTTGCACTAATTTTGCCTCAAAAATCATCAAAGCAAAATGGACATTCTTCGCATTACAAGCACCCAGAACCCGCGCATCAAGCACTTAATGGCGCTGCAGCAAAAGGCGCAGCTGCGTCGCAGCGAGCAACGCATCGTCGTTGAAGGGGCACGAGAACTGCAGCATTGCATCAACGCTGGTTTTAAGGTAGAAACGGTGATTTACTGCCCGGCCTTATTCAGCATTGGCAACCTGAACGTCGCAAAAGCCGAGATGGTGGAAGTCACTCCTCAGGTCTATGACAAGATTGCCTATCGTGGTTCTACCCAAGGAGTGATGGCAATCGTGCAGCCACGCCAACTGGCGCTGAGCGACATCAGTCTAGGCGACAACCCGCTCATCGTTGTGCTCGAGGGAGTGGAGAAACCAGGTAACATCGGGGCTGTGCTACGCAGTGCCGACGCTGCACATGCCACCTCTGTCATCGTGTGTGACCCGCTGACCGACCTCTACAACCCCAACCTAATACGCAGCTCTATTGGCGCCATTTTCACTGTTCCTTGTGTGGCATGCACAAGCGACGAATGTATCAGTTTCCTTAAAGACAACAACATCAGCATCCTTACAGCCCAACTTCAAGACAGTGAACCCTATTACGACACCCCCATGCGTGGCGCCACAGCGATTGTAATGGGCACTGAGGCAACAGGTCTCACCAACGCCTGGCGACAAGCCGCCACTGCACACTTGCGCATACCAATGCAAGGACAACTCGACTCCCTTAACGTCTCGGTCTCCACTGCCATCCTTCTTTTTGAAGCAGTAAGGCAAAGGCAGTGCTATATTTAAGGTTAGAGTTGGACATATCAAGATTTTTGCACTAATTTTGGATAAATTAGGCTACTTCTAGTAAATAAAATGAAAAACATCGCTTCAGATTTTGTTTTTCTCTCGACTTGCACTAATTTTGTAAGTTAAAAATCAAAATTTGCTACTTCAATAAAGATGAGATACATTTTTACATTATTATTTACTATTCTATCCATCAGCACTTGGGCAGGTGATTTTGTTAGTGGAGGCATTGTCTATAGCCTCACTGGCCATCGCCACGAAGTGGCTGTAGATCAAAATATTATTGATGGCCTTAATGCCTATGAAGGCATTTACATCATCCCGTGCACGGTAAACTATGATGGAGAGAATTATCGAGTTGTCGCTATCGCAGAGGGTGCTTTTGCCCACTCTAAAGTGACAGAAGTCGTCATTCCCAATTCAGTAAGTCGTATCGAAGAAAACGCCTTTGCATTCGCCACCGACTTGAGCGATGTAACGCTACCTCTTGATCTTAAAGAGATACCCGACCACTGCTTCACGGGTACTAGCCTTGTAAACATAGTTCTTTCTGAGGGCATTAAAGACATTGGAGAAGGCGCATTCCAAGACTGCGCGATGCTTCACACCGTGATGCTGCCTGCCTCGCTGAAATATATCGACGACTACGCGTTTGACGGTTGCCATAACCTCTATGAAATATACAGCGCCGCTACCGAAGCGCCAATCACACTGGGCGACAACACCTTTGGCGGAGTGCATGACGTTGATCTCGTTGTTGCCGACGACGAAACCATCGACTCTTACAGCGACGATACCGTGTGGGGCAACGTTGACACTTTCACACTATTCCCCAGCGATGACTTCTACCCCACAATGGAATTTAACGGCGAGTCCTATAATCAAGACTGGAAGAAAATCACCCTCGGCAATAATCTCGCTTACAAGATTTATGACGAGAACGATGAACTCGTAGCTGTCACATCGGCTAACCATTTCTATCTTCCCGCCTTGGACCACGATACCAATTACACCATTGTTCCAACCTCGTTAATGCTTGACAGCGACCCGTTCAACGTCACTGTGGAAAAGACAACCGGCATTGAGCAATTCATTGATGACGCATTCCCTATAGAGCCTGAGCCCATCATAGTTGCACACTTTGGCACTATATATATCTATACCGACACCTATATGAAGTGGACCAGCGTGTGGGACATGAGCGGCAAGCTCTATTACCAACGCATCTCGAGCGACTCGCAAGTTATAGACTTGCCTCGCAACAGGGTTTATATAGTAAAGGTTGGGAACTACGTAAAGAAGATATTTATTTAAAATTTATAATGCTCAATGCACAATCTTTTATAATTCCTCAACCTAAACTACAAAAGAAATTATGGCTTCACCTATCAACGACGATGAGAGATTCATGCAATTGGCATTGAACGAGGCACTTGAAGCACAAAAACGTGACGAGGTGCCCATCGGCGCTGTTATTGTGAGTCAAGGACGCGTGATAGCTCGAGGACACAACCTCACCGAGACACTCACCGACGTCACTGCTCATGCCGAGATGCAAGCCATTACAGCCGCACAAGGCACCCTCGGAGGAAAATATCTCAAGGACTGCACGCTGTATGTTACTGTAGAGCCTTGCCTAATGTGCGCTGGAGCCCTCGGCTGGAGCCAGATTTCACGCATTGTGTATGGAGCGACCGACGACAAGCGCGGCTACCACTGCTTTTGCGACAGCCCCTTCCACAAGAAGACCTCAGTAACCGCTGGAGTTCTCGAGGAGCAATGCTCCAAACTGATGACCGACTTTTTCAAGAAAAAACGATAGTGCGCTTCGCGCAAGTTTTGTAGTTAGAGGTGAAAGTTTAGAGTCGTTCCACTTTCCTCTATAAAAGATTGACGAAAAACAAAATACTAATAGTAAAATGAAAACAACCATCAAACTCCAAATTGTCATTGCTATAGTTGCTGTGTGCTTCGGCACAAGCAATGCACAAAAAGTGACACCACCAGTTCCTGAAATCTATGACCAGGCAATCGCCAATGCCGAGAAGAAACTCGACGTGGTAGATACCATCGAAGTAATGAGTAACAAGATGGGGCGAAGCATAAAGAACACCGTAGTTTTGCCAGCTCAATACTCTCAAAAAGAATACCGATACCAAGCGTTTCCAGTTATTTACCTCCTGCATGGAGCTTGGGGTAGTTATCGCGACTGGCCTCGAAAAGCCGACCTGCGCTCTCTGGCATCACAATACAGTGTCATTTTTGTGTGCCCCGACGGGCAAGACAGTTGGTACTTCGACTCCCCTATTGACCCCACCTTCCAGTTCGAGACCTATGTCACCCAAGAGCTGCGAAGCTATATCGAGACACATTACCGCACTCTCAATCATCCCAAGTACCGTGCAATAACAGGACTCAGCATGGGTGGGCATGGTGCACTATGGCTGGCATGGCGTCATCCTGAGATATATGGCTCCTGCGGCAGCATGAGTGGTGGTGTTGACATCTATAACTTTCCCAACAAATGGAAAATCAATGAAAGGCTAGGAGACTACGAGAGCAACAAGGACGTGTGGCGTGAACATTCGGTCACAAATCTTGTTCCCACGCTTGTGCCAGGTCAGAACATCATAATTGACGATGGAAACAAAGACATTTTCATCAATGAGAACAACGCTCTCCATGATGCCCTCGACAAGCAGGGCATACCTCACGACTATATCGTCAGGCCAGGTGCGCACAATTGGAATTACTGGGTTAATGCCCTCGATTATCAAGTGCTGTTTTTCCATAAAGCATTCAATAGTGGAGTGAAGTGATTGGTACGCTTCGCGCAAGTTTAGGGTTAAAGGTGAGGGGTTAGAGATTGCATTGCATCTACTCACATCACTATCTTCGATAAACGAAAAACGAAAAACGAAAGATATGAAACTTCAATTCGTCAAAATATTGGCTTGCATTGTTCTCTTTGCTACGTGCTGCATTAGTTGCAAGGCAAACGAGAATAGCTCACAAGCGTCGGAACCAAAGGTCAAAACAACAAAAAAGGCTACTAATAACAAAGCTGGCCGTCCCACTTCCAAACCAGAGAACAACAATAACACTCAACTTCAAGTTGTTGAAGTGAAAAGCGAGAAGATGGGAAGAAGCATTTCTAATCTTGTCGTCCTCCCAGAACAGTATTTTAAAGATAAAACCACGACCTATCCAGTGCTGTATCTGCTGCATGGATACAGCGACGATTACATGGCTTGGCAGAATCACGTTGACCTCACAAAACATGCCAATAAATACGGTTTTATTATCGTATGTCCCGACGGGCAGGACAGTTGGTATTTTGACTCCCCTATTGACCCAAGTTATCAGTTTGAGACCTATGTCTCTCAAGAACTGAGAAACTATATCGAAAGCAACTACCGCACAATCAACGACCGCAAACACCGCGCTATTACAGGCCTGAGCATGGGAGGTCACGGAGCCCTGTGGCTCGCTTGGCGACACCCTGACATCTACGGCATGTGTGGCAGCATGAGCGGCGGTGTTGATATTACAACTATCAAAGACCATTACAAAATTGACAAACGATTAGGAAAATATGACGATAACGAAGCGTCATGGAAGAGTCACTCAGTGATAAACTTAGTTCCAACTCTCAAGAATGAAAATGAACAGTTCATTATCATCGATGACGGATTAAAAGACATCTTCATTAAGGATAACCGTGCTTTGCACGCCGCCTTAAAGGAGCGCAAGATTAAACATGAATACAGCGAGCGCCCCGGTCGTCACTCATGGGATTACTGGGTGGAATCGCTCAAACAGCACCTTAATTCATTCTCCAATCGCATCCACATGATAGAGATGGGAGATTGTTGACACTGTTATTATTTAACTACTTTCTATTACTATATTCGCTATGATTAAGAACAACGCTAAACCAAAAATCCTGATAATCTACACAGGTGGAACCATTGGCATGATTGAGGACCCCGTGAGCAAAGTCCTCAAGCCATTCGACTTCAGCCACCTTATCGACAACGTGCCTAAAATCAAGAAACTTGACTACGAGATAGGAAATATACAATTCAACCCACCCATCGACAGCAGCAACATGAATCCATCGCACTGGAGCATGATTGCTAAAGAGGTGGAGGCAAACTACGACAATTATGACGGTTTTGTAGTGCTTCACGGCACCGATACTATGGCCTACACAGCCTCGGCGTTGAGCTTTATGCTCGAGAACCTTGATAAGCCAGTTATCATAACAGGTTCGCAACTCCCCATTGGCGAAGTTCGCACCGATGGCGAGGAAAATCTGCTCACTGCTCTACAAATTGCTGCTGCCCGCAACTCTCACGGAGAGGCTATGATCAATGAGGTTGCTATTCTCTTTGAGAACCACCTACTGCGCGGCAACCGAAGCTCTAAGGTGAGCGCCGACAACTTCAACGCCTTTATGAGCAACAACTATCCCGAACTTGCCAATATCGGACTCGACATAACCTACCGAGAGAAGGTTTTATATCGCTCCGACCACAACCGCCCGCTTATCGTTCACGATACTATGGACCCTAATGTGATGGTTATTGTCCTGCATCCTGGTCTAACAAAAGAGATGCTTGAATACCAACTCAACACTCCATCGGTGAAAGGCATTGTCCTTAAAACCTATGGTGCAGGCAACAGCCCAAGCGGGGAATGGTTCACAAAACCAATAGCAGAAGCCATTAAACGTGGCATCGTAATCTTGAACGTAACTCAATGCGGCAATGGCTCAGTTAACAGCAGCCTATACGATACCGGTAACACTCTGGCAAAAGCAGGAGTCATCAGTGGCAACGACATTACCAGTGAGGCAGCCATTACCAAGATGATGTATCTATTTGGCAAAGGCATGACTACGAATCAAGTTAAAAAATACCTTCAGCGTGACATCTGCGGCGAAATGACGATAAATAATTAATTTGATTATTTAACGAGTTACCAAATTAAAATGCTCATTTAAGACTTATAACTATTCTACCCTATGCTTGCAAGACTAATTCTTTCGACTGTCGCTGTTCTTACCACAGCATTGATCATGGATAGCGTTCACATCGAACCATGGTGGGTTGCTGCCGTTGTGGCAGTGGTATTAGGTGCCATAAACACCTTCATCAAACCTATTATTAAATTTTTGTCGATACCCGTTACGATTGTCACTTTGGGACTTTTCTTATTGGTCATTAACGGCTTGATGGTTCTGCTCTGTGCAAAGATAATTGGAGAACCATATTTCCATGTCGATGGTTTTGGGGCTGCAGTACTTTTCAGCATTATCCTCTCTGTTGTCAACTGGGTAATTAACAAAATGTTTGACCCTGACAAGAACAAGTAAACAAGAAGCAACAAAGCAACTGCGGCTTGCGATAACACCAATCACCACAAGCCGCAGTCTTTATTAAATAAACTTTATTCGCTCTTGAACTTCAGAGAATTACGCTCAGCGCTCTCTATGCGCTTGTTGCGCCAGCAGCTGCGGCACAACGCCACGTAGCGGTCATCGCCACCAATCTCAACTTGGTTGCCATCGGTAACAATGTTGCCTTGGGCATCAATGCGGGCATTAATGCTAGTCTTACGACCACAGGCACATGTGGATTTAATCTCCTCTATCGAGTCAGCAATCTCAAACAGGCGCCTTGAGCCATCAAAAAGATGTGACTGAAAGTCGGTGCGCAATCCGTAGCACACCACATTAGTGCCATAGTCATCAACGATGCGCGCCAGCTGGTCGATCTGCTCCTCACTCAGGAACTGTGCTTCATCAATGAGAATCCAATCCTTGACCACCAAGCTGCTCTCATAAAGCTCGCTTACGTACTCGTAGATATTCATCTCTCGATAAATCCAACTGCACTCACGCTCAATGCCGATGCGGGAGCGTATCACGTTCTCTTTCTCACGGTTGTCGATTATGGGTTTCATGCACAAGTACTTAAGTCCACGCTCCTCAAAATTATAGGCTTGAGTGAGCAACAACGCAGTCTTTGCCGAACCCATAGTTCCGTATTTGAAATATAACTTTCCTCGTCCGTTCATAGCAACCGCAAAGATATATAATTCTATATCAATATCAACATTAAAAACAGGAAAGTTATTAACAATGTGTCAAAGCAGTTTTTCTAAATCTTTGGTTGTTTTTGCTATATCCTCGGCAGTAACTTCATAATTTGTCAAGTCATTTGCAAAATAACGGTCGTAGGCTGCCATATCAATCAAGCCGTGACCCGAAAGATTAAAGAGTATCGTCTTTTTCTCACCGCTAACCTTACATTTGAGCGCTTCGTTGATGGTTGCCGCAATAGCGTGCGACGACTCGGGGGCAGGGATAATACCCTCACTGCGAGCAAACATAGTTGCTGCTTTGAATGACTCAAGTTGAGGAATATCTACGGCATCAATAATGTTATCATGTTTCAGCTGGCTGATTATCGCGCCGCCACCATGATAGCGGAGTCCACCAGCGTGAATGTTGGCTGGGCAGAAGTTATGACCAAGAGTGTACATAGGAATCAGTGGAGTATATCCTGCCTCATCGCCAAAGTCGTACTGGAACACGCCACGTGTCAACTTAGGGCACGACGCTGGTTCGGCAGCAATAAAGCGTGTGCTTGGTGTTTCCCCGTTTAGTTTATGCCTTAAGAAAGGAAATGACAAACCAGCGAAGTTGCTACCGCCACCAAAACATGCTATAACCACATCAGGATATTCTTCGGCCATAGCCATCTGCTTCTCGGCCTCTAGTCCAATAACAGTTTGATGAAGCGCAACATGATTAAGCACCGAACCAAGCACATATTTGCAGTTTGGAGTGCTAATGGCAAGTTCCACAGCTTCACTGATGGCAGTTCCTAAAGAACCTTGATAGGTGGGATTATCGGTGATTATCTTTCTTCCCGCTTTGGTTGACATGCTTGGCGAGGAGATGACTTCTGCGCCATAGGTCTGCATCATCGAACGGCGATATGGTTTCTGGTTATATGAAATCTTTACCATATACACGGCAAGCTCCAGTCCAAAGTGTTTGGCTGCAAGTGACAAGGCAGCGCCCCATTGTCCCGCTCCTGTCTCGGTTGTGATGTTGGTCACGCCCTCCTGTTTGCAATAGTATGCCTGCGCCAAAGCTGAGTTGAGCTTGTGTGAACCAACTGGGCTCACACTCTCATTCTTAAAATATATGTGTGCTGGAGTGTCTAGAAGTTTTTCCAAACCAGTTGCTCTAACTAACGGCGTTGGTCGCCAAATGCGATACATCTCCCTCACCGCTTCTGGAATCTCAATCCAACTGTCGGTGGTGTTAAGTTCCTGCTCTGAAGCAGCTTTCGAGAAAATCGGATAAAGATCTTCGGCTTTCAGGGGTTGTTTTGTTGCTGGGTGGATTAGAGGAGCTGGCTTCTGCGCCATGTCAGGAATAACATTATACCATGCTTGGGGAATGTCATTCTCATTTAATAAAAACTTTTTTCTTTCCATTTAATCGTATTTTTATTCGCAATTATTGAATATTTGTGCAAATATATACAAGTTTTCCGCATATTCTATCATAATTTTATTTTTTTAAGAAAAATCAGCGTCTTTTCATCAAAAAACAATAACTTTGTAGCGATTTATTCATGAAATCACATCAAAAGACATACATTTGGCTCTTGTTGGCAATAATGCTATCAATGCAAGCCATAAATGCGGTTCATATCCATGAGCCACAAAAAGTGCTTTCTAATGAAGAATACTGCGACATGTGCGCTCACCATGTTAAGCACTATAGTCACATAAGTGTTGAGCATTATCACATGCACCCATGTCTTTTGTGCCAAATTAGTAGCAATCAACAGTTCACATTACAATCAGCCACACTGTGGTCATTGCAGCAAAGTGTTTGTTCTATCGAATGCCAAGAAGCATTCTCATTGCCTGCTATAACACCTAGCCACAGGCAATCACGGGCACCTCCAGTGTTTTTAGTATAATCTCTATATCTCCATTCAAGATTAAGAATTAAACTAAAAAACACTAACAATCAAATACATGAAAAGATTCATATTTGTTGTTATGACATTTGTCATAGCAACCATAACCAATATAAATATATATGCTCAAGAAAGTGAAGACTCACTCGAGTCTGTTCATTTGGGCAATGTCGTAATTACTGCCAACCACACAGCAACACTGCAGCGATTGGCACCAGCAATGATACAAGTTACAGGCAGGCGATTACTGAATGCTGTTAATGCAGCTTGTGTTGGCGACGCGTTATCGTTCCAGCCTGGAGTGCGCATCGAAGACGACTGCAGCAACTGCGGATACAAGCAGGCGCGAATCAACGGTCTTGATGGCCATTATTCTCAAATCCTCATTGATTCAAGACCTGTGTTCTCGGCGGTGAGCAATCTCTATGGCATTGAGCAGCTGCCTTCGTGCATGATTAACCAGATTGAGGTGATGCGAGGCGGAGGTTCTGCTCTCTATGGCGCATCATCAGTTGCAGGAACCATAAACATCATCACCCGAACCCCTTCGAGCAACAGTGTTGAAGCAAGCCACACTTTAACCTCCATTGGTTGTGGCAACACATTTGATAACAACACATCATTTAATGCTTCTTTAATCGACGATGACATCACTAAAGGCATAACAGTCTTTGCCAACAACCGCTATCGTCAAGGCTATAGCCACACCAATGACGGCTACACTACCCTTCCACGCTTGAACATCCAAACCATTGGAACCAAGATGTTTTACAAACCAAGTGCACGCTCACAGCTGGCACTAACATACTATTTCATGCACGATAACCGCCGCGGTGGCAACAAGATGCACGAGAAACCAGAAAACGCCAACATCTGTGAGCAGGCTCGCCACAATATGCACAATGCCAATCTTTCTTGGGAGTGGACAAACTATGACCACAAGTGGCATTACGATGTTTATGCCGCCATAGCATCAATCAACCGTCACAGCTACACAGGTGGCTATGGCACCGACGAAGATCCAGATCCTGATGCGTCTCTCTACTTTAGTCGGACCACCGACCTCACTTGGATGCTTGGAACATTAGGTCGATACAGCTTCGACAAGTTATTGTTCCTGCCAGCACAACTCACCATTGGTTTTGAATACAACAACGACCGCTTAAGAGACATTGCACAAGGCTATAATTTCGAGACAAAACAATCAACCCACATTACAAGCGGTTATCTTCAAAACGAATGGAAAAATGAAATGTGGAGTTTCTTGATTGGAGCCCGCATCGACAAGCATAATCTTGTGAAGCACGCTATTTTCAGTCCACGTGTGAATCTACGTTTTAGCCCATCTAAGCAGATTACACTACGTGCCACCTATGGTGAAGGATTCCGTGCTCCACAGATTTTTGACGAGGAAATGCACATCGAGATGGCAGCAGGCAACCGATTTAAGATTCATCTAGCCGATGGATTGAAAGAGGAGCGAAGCCGCACTTTCACATTGTCGGCCAATGGGTATCATTCGTTTGAGACATTCAACTTCAACTGGATGATTGAGGGTTTCTACACTTCATTAACTAATGTGTTTGCCGAGAGGGAAACCGAGATTGTTGACCCACAGGGTTGCACCATTATTGAGCGCTACAATGGCAGTGGAGCAAAAGTGATGGGGCTTTCCACAACTCTCGATTTCATGTTCTCACGCATTGTTGACCTTGAGATGGGTGCCACCTTCCAGCGCAGCCGCTACAACGAGGCCGAGCAATGGAGCGACAATGTAGCACCCCAAAGAAAAATGTTCCGCACACCAAATGCCTATGGTTATTGCAACATCAAAGTGACACCCGTCAACAACTTCGATATTGACATCACTGGCACTTGCACTGGCAGCATGCTTGTACAGCATTATGAGAGCAGCGGCACTCCTGTGGATGTTGAGGTCAACACCCCTACTTTCTGGGACATGAGCATGAAACTGTCTTACAACTTCAACATTGCCAAGAGAATTCAGATGAATCTTAATGCTGGCATGATTAACATCTTTAATCAGTTCCAAAAAGATCTCGACCCAGGCCCAAAACGCGACAGTGCCTATATCTATGGCCCTTCTCTTCCTCGCAGCATCTATTTTGGAATAGGATTCAAACTGTAGAAAATGACATAAAAATAAAGAACATCAAAAAAACATCTCATAAAATTAGCGGAAAATCAATATTTTTCGCTAACTTTGCAAGTTATTACGCACATAATCATAAAAAACAAATATCAATCACATTAACAACTATCTTTTATGAATCGTTTTAAAACAACACTTATGGCATCATTAGCGGTTTTGATGGCATTAACTGCCTGCAAATCTGATGACGCAGCTAACAAGTTAGCCATTGAAATCAAAGACGGACAATTCACCCCTGAGGTACTATTGGCGCTTGGCCGCGTAAGCGACCCACAAGTATCGCCCGATGGCACACGCATTCTCTTCAATGTCAACTATCAAGATGTGAAGGAGAATAAAGGCAACAGCGATATCTGGGTGATGGATGTTGACGGAAAGACTCCTGCGGTCAATCTCACCAACACCCCCAGCAGCGAGAACAACGCTGTGTGGATAAACGATGGAGCTATGATTGCATTCCTCTATTGTGACCCCAAAAAGGAAGGCTCAAAGACTCAGGTGTGGGTCATGAATGCTGATGGCAGCAGCCGAAAACCCGTTAGTGAGCTTGAAAATGGTGTGGATGGATTTGTAATCTCGCCCGACGGCACTAAGATTGTCATGATTAGCAATGTGAAGTATGGCAAGACTTTGCCCACCGACCACTATCCCGAACTCGACAAAGCCAATGCCCGCATCATTGATGACATGATGTACAAGCATTGGGATCAGTGGGTAACCGAAGTTCCTCACCCCTTTGTTGCTGACTTTACTGGTAACGTCGTTAAAGATCCTAAAGACATTCTTGAGGGCACCGAATATGAGTCTCCTATGCTTCCATGGGGAGGTATCGAATCTTTTGCATGGACTGCCGACAGCAAGCAGCTTATATATACCTGCCGCAAGAAGACTGGCAAGGAATATGCATTCTCTACCAACAGCGACCTTTACCTCTATGACGTGGCAAGTGGAAAGACTATCAAGAACCTCACTGAGGGCATGATGGGTTATGACACCAACCCACGCATCTTCAAAGATAAGCTTGCCTTCCTGTCGATGGAGCATGATGGCTATGAGGCCGACAAAAACCGCATCTTCGTCCTCGACATGAAGAGTGGAGAGAAGAAAGACCTCACAGAGAACTGGGACTACAGCGCCGACGACCTTGCATGGTCGCCCGACGGCAAGTACATCTATTTCCTTGCCCCCCACATGGGCACCATCCCAATGTTCCGTATCGACATTGCTACACAACAAGTTGACACAATCAGTCCTGTAAACCGCAATGAGGAGGACAACAAATACTATGACTTCGGAGCTGTTGTTCCTTTAAAAGACGGCAAAATTATTACCCTGCGTCACAACTATGCTGAACCCAATGAAATCTACAGCATGGAAATTGGCAAAGACCCAGTTCAGCTAACTCACGTAAATGACGAGATCCTGAAGCAACTCAAGCCCATCACAATCAAAAAAGAGATTGTGAAAACCACCGATGGAAAAGACATGACTGTATGGGTAGTTCTTCCACCTAACTTCGATCCAAACAAGAAATATCCTTCAATCTTCTTCTGCGAAGGTGGACCTCAATCACCAGTGAGCCAGTTCTTCTCTTACCGCTGGAACTTCCGTCTGATGGCAAGTCAGGGTTATGTGGTAATTGCTCCTAACCGTCGTGGTCTGCCTGGTTTTGGCACTGAATGGAACGCTCAAATCAGTAAAGATTACGGAGGCCAGAATATGAAAGACTATATGAGTGCTGCTGAGTACATGAAACAGCAGCCTTACATCGACGGTGACCGCATGGGTGCTGTGGGTGCAAGCTATGGTGGATACTCTGTTTACTGGCTTGCCGGCAACCACAACAACACTTTCGCTTGTTTCCTCGCTCACGCTGGAATCTTCAACCTCGAGGCGCAATATCTTGAGACTGAAGAGATGTGGTTCACACAGTGGGACCTTGGAGGACCAGTATGGGAAAAGAACAATGCTGATGCTCAAAAGACTTATCGTGAAGCCAATCCTATCAACTTCGTTGAGAACTGGAACACTCCTATCATGATTACTGCTGGCGAGCTCGACTACCGCATCGTCTTCACTCAGGCTTGCCAAGCGTTTAACGCAGCACAGATTCGTGGTATTCCATCACGCATGGTGCTCTTCCCCGAGGAGAACCACTGGATCCTACGTCCACAAAATGCTCTGGTATGGCATCGTGAGTTCTTCAAGTGGCTTGACACATGGCTGAAACCAGGCAGCGAAGCTGCAAAAGCTTATAAAGCCGAGCAAGAGGCAAAAGCCAAAATCAAAGCCGAGGAGAATAAGGGTCAAGACACCCCAATGCCCGAAACGCAAAAAGAACTCCACATCACTAATCCCGACTTGAAATAATGCGCTTCGCGCAAGGAAAGAGGTGAGAGAGACGAGAGAGCTTGATTACCGATCTCCTTTCCACCTTCCACCAATAATCGATAAACAAAAAAACGCGTCAGCAATATTTCACTGACGCGTTTTTTGTATTGTAAATAATTCCTATTTTTTTATCGTTGCAAGGGCTTTGTCGAGTTGAAGCAGTTGTTCGCGCATTTGTTTTAGACGCTCCACTACTTCATACTGTTTTGATATTCCATCTCGGTTGCGCTTAATCATAGCTTGAGCAGCATCGAGTTTAAGACCCTTTTCTTTAACGAGATAGTAAATCATCTTGATTGTCTCGATGTCCTTCACTGTATATACCCTTATATTCTTTGTATTGCGCTTAGGTTTAATTACAGAAAACTCCTTCTCCCAAAACCTTAAAGTGGAAGTGGGAATATTCAATATTTCTGCTACATCTCCTATTTTGTAGAACTTCTTGCTCAGCTTATCTTCCATGATTTCAAATTTATTCATACAATTACTCACAATTTCAAATAATTACATCGACGATTTTTTTCAGACAATCAATAACGATTAAATACTTATGAATATCAATGAATTATAAAATCAGATTAATCAAAAAAATCCGTAGTTTTTTATTTTTTTAAGCGGTCTCTTATAGAAATTACAAGCAAAATTACTAACTTTGCCCGAAATTTAGATAAATTAGGCTGCGCCTCAGAAAAACTCAAATAAATTTGGTCTTTCATTCGGCTTGCACTAATTTTCGTGCTAAAGTAACAACATTTTTGCGACTTGTGCAAGAAATCAATAGGTAATTTCTTAAAAACCACTTAAAATAATATGTTGACAGCTAAAGAAATCAGAGAATCTTTCAAGAAGTATTTTGAGGAACACGACCATCACATCGTGCCTTCGGCACCAATGGTAATTAAGGACGACCCTACCCTTATGTTCACCAACGCAGGCATGAACCAGTTTAAAGACATTATCTTAGGCAACAAAGAGGCTCAGTGGCGACGTGTTGCCGATTCACAGAAGTGCCTGCGTGTGAGTGGCAAGCACAACGACCTTGAGGAGGTGGGACACGACACTTACCACCACACAATGTTTGAGATGCTTGGCAACTGGTCGTTTGGTGATTACTTCAAGAAAGAAGCGATAGACTTTTGCTGGGAATATCTGGTAGATGTGCTCAAGCTCGACCCAAGCATGATGTATGCTACAGTGTTTGAAGGCTCGCCAAGCGAAGGCCTAGAACGCGACAACGAGGCTGCTGGCTACTGGGAGAAGCATCTTCCCAAAGATCACATCATCAACGGCAACCGCCACGACAACTTCTGGGAGATGGGCGACACTGGTCCTTGCGGACCTTGCTCAGAGCTTCACATAGACCTTCGTAGCGATGAGGAGAAAGCAGCCATTCCAGGCGCCGAACTCGTCAATAAGGATAACCCTCAAGTAATTGAAATTTGGAACCTCGTGTTCATGCAATATAATCGCAAGGCTGACGGCAGCCTCGAACCTCTCCCAGCCAAGGTGATTGACACCGGTATGGGTTTTGAGCGCTTGTGCATGGCTTTGCAAGGCAAGAAGTCAAACTACGACACCGACGTGTTCCAACCACTCATTAAGACCATCGGGACCCTTGCCGGCAAGGAGTATGGCAAAAACCACGACACCGATGTAGCAATGCGCGTTGTTGCTGACCACGTGCGTACCATTGCCTTCTCTATTGCCGACGGACAGCTGCCAAGCAATGCCAAAGCCGGCTATGTGATTCGCCGAATCTTGCGTCGTGCTGTGCGCTATGGCTATACCTTCCTAGGATTCAAGGAGGCATTTATGCACCTACTCGTTGACACCCTCATCGAGTCGATGGGCGAGGCTTATCCCGAACTGCCCGCTCAAGCCGATCTCATCAAGCACGTCATCAAGGAAGAGGAAGATGCTTTCTTACGTACCCTTGACACAGGCATGAAGATGATCGAAGGCGTGATCGCCAAAGCTAAAGCCGATAACCAACAAGTGATTGACGGCGCTGTTGCGTTCACCCTCTACGATACCTATGGTTTCCCTCTTGACCTCACCGAGCTCATCCTTAAGGAGAACAACATGACTGTCAACAAGGAGCAGTTCGATACCGAGATGGCAAAACAGAAACAGCGTGCACGCAATGCCGCTGCTGTTGAAGCCAGCGATTGGGTGGAATTGCAAGATGGAGTAACAGAGTTTGTTGGCTACGACCTCACCGAATGTGAGACCAAGATACTGCGTTATCGCCATGTAGCGCAAAAGAAGAACGAGTACTATCAAGTAGTCCTTGCCACTACCCCATTCTATGCCGAAATGGGTGGCCAAGTAGGCGACAAAGGTTGGCTCGTCAATGGCGACGAGAAGATAGAGATTCTCGACACCAAGCGCGAAAACAACCTGCCTGTGCACATCGTCAAGAAATTGCCTGCCGACCCAAGCGCAACCTTCGTAGCAAAAATCGACACAGAAGCTCGCAAGGCTATTGCCTGCAACCATACCGCAACCCACTTGCTGCACTATGCGTTAAGGCAGGTACTCGGCACCCATGTTGAGCAGAAGGGGTCTTACGTTGATGCTCACTCGTTGCGCTTCGACTTCTCGCACTTCAAGAAGATGACAACTGAGGAGATTCGTGAAGTTGAACACCGCGCTAACGCTCTTGTGCGTGAAGCAATCACACGCGAGGAGCATCGTGAGGTGCCTATTGACGAGGCACGAGAAATGGGTGCTATGGCACTCTTTGGCGAAAAATATGGCGACAAGGTGCGTGTCATAAAGTATGGCGATTCAGTAGAGTTGTGCGGTGGCACTCACGTTGCTAACTCTGGCAACATAGGCATGATAAAGATTGTTAGCGAAAGCTCTATCGCTGCTGGCATACGCCGCATTGAGGCAATCACGGCCGCCAACGTGGAGTATGCCATCGACAACATAGAAGATACCCTCGATGGAATAAAGCAGATTTTCAACAATGCTCCCGACTTGATGGCGGCAATCAATAAGTCGATAAGCGAGAACGCCAATCTACACAAGCAAGTCGATGAGTTTATCAAGGAGCGTGTCAAGATGCTCAAGCAGAAGCTATACGCATCTTCGACTATGGTTGAGGGCATCGCTGTTCTCAGGTTACAAGGCGAATTTGATAACGATATCGTCAAGAGTCTTGCACTGTCTATCAAGAGCGACAAGCAACCACAAGTAGCATTTATCGCAGCTACTCACAGCAACGAGAAACCAATGCTCACTATCGCACTTAGCGATGACCTCGTTAAGGAGGGCAAAAACGCTGGACAAATCATTCGCGAAGCAGCTAAACTAATTCAAGGTGGCGGCGGCGGACAACCAGGTTTTGCCCAGGCTGGAGGCAAGAACGTTGCTGGACTTGAAAATGCGCTCAGTAAGATTATTGAATTGCTTGCATAAATCAATTAAAATTAAATAAAACGATTAATCTATTAAAATTAATTACAATAAAAATTATGTTGAAAGAAATTTTAGCTATTTCGGGGCGCCCCGGATTATACCGTCTTGTAAAATACGGAAATAACATTATTATCGTTGAAAACATTACCGACAAAAAACGCAGCACAGCTCACTCAAGAGATAAAGTAATCTCACTTGGTGACATCTCTATGTACACTGAAAATGGCGACAAGCCACTAGGAGAGATTCTTGAAGTGATTAAGACAAAATACGATGCAAAACCTCTCGATGTTGCTAAATATAAAGAGGCCGATGCTCTCCAAACATTCTTCAAGGAAATAGTTCCAGATTTTGACGTTGATCGCGTTTATAACACCGACATCAAGAAACTTATCAATTGGTATAACCTTCTTATAAACAGCGGCATGACCGACTTTTTGCCAAAAGAAGAGGAAAATGCCGAAGAAGAGAAGGAAGATAATAAAACTGAAAAATAATACGATTTGCGCTAAAGGGGGCTTGCACTCCCTTTAGCGCTTTTAATCAATATCATGAACGCCACTTTAAATTACAACAAGATTCTAATTCTCACAACAGCATTGCTGCTGGCATTGTTGAGCGTGTCGTGTGGCGTGATGAAACAAGCCAATGATGATGATAGTGGCTACCCAACAAAACGTGGTCGCACATCAAGCGCCGTGAGGCGCACGGGCGGTAATCACAACCGTGACTGGGCAAAGGCTAAACCCAACGATGATAATCTCTATGACGACCGAGGTGTTGACAACGGCCCCATCGCCACTGACGAGGAATGGAAAAAACTTGACATCAAACTCGGCCGCCACGACAACAAAAGACTTTACAACGAAATTAAAAGCTGGTTAGGAACACCATATAGCGGCGGCGGACATACCAAGCAGGTGGGCACCGATTGCTCAGGCTTTGTAATGGAACTGTATCTTACCGTATATAACATAAGTCTGGAGCGGCGAGGTGGACTTCAATTCTACAACAACTGTGAGCCCATCGACAAGTCAGCCCTGCGCGAAGGCGACCTCGTATTCTTCAACAACGGAGATGGCGGAAAAATATCACACGTGGGTATATACCTTAAAGATAACAAGTTTGCCCACGCATCATCGTCACGAGGCGTCGTTATAGACGACCTTACAGCCAAATACTACGTAAAACACTTTTTTGCGGCAGGACGAGTGAAACGATAATCTTTTCACTCGTTAATTATATAAGCCCCACTTGACTTGATGCTGTAATAGGGCATCATCAGTTGCTGGCATTCTTTTTCGAGTGCAGGAACGTTGTCATCATAGATGTCGCCCGAGAGGATTATGGTTTTCACGTCATACAGTTCAATAGCTTTAGCGATTGATGAATGATATTGTTTAGTCACTAGCAAAGCATCAAATTTCACCTCGCCACTATCACCTGGCTCATATTTTTTCCACCGTCCTTTTGCCACTGCCACTATCGACTTGCCGCATAATTGAGCGAAGGGATGCTTGACGATGCCACCCTCAATGGATTTCACGGCAGAATTAGGCACTACCTCTACCGAATCTATTTGATAGTGCGCAAGAAACGCTTTATGCTGGCGTTTGAAAGCCCCCACATCAAAATCATTCTCCACATCTGGAACCCACAGCATCGCCTTGCCGTGGTTATAATATAGTACTGGCGTGGAGTTATAAGAGTTGAAAATCACCATTCCTTGTTTTGGAGTTCTCACATCAACAACAATGCTATGAGCTAGTCCAATCGCGAGCAATACTCCCGCTGCCATAAGCCACCTTACGTTGCGACGGTAAAGCCATAGCATGAGCAAAACAAGAATGGCATAGTAAATCACAACCGCCACCCAAGTGACATACACATTGCTATGCCCAAAAGTCCAACTGCTGAACCACTCAACCGAGCCATTAATAAACTTCGTCATCCAGTCGAGAAGACCATTCAGCCAATGCACCGAGCCCACCATCATCATCAATAGTAGCACCACAGCCCCCACAGTCATAAAGATAGGAAAAACGGGAAGAATAACGAGATTGGCAAGTACTGTCATCAACGAAAATGTGTTGAAATAATAAGCGGTCAAGATTGTTGATGAGAGCATTGCCACAAGCGATGTCAAGAACAATGAGTAAAGATACTTCAGCAGCCTATTTGTAGGGTATTTTATCTCAAAATTCTGATAGAAAATAATCAATGTAGCCACTGTTATGAAACTCAATTGGAAGCCAACACTATACAACGACCCTGGCGAGAAGATGAGAATTACCAGTGCCGCTGCTGCCACAGAATTGAGAGGCGTAGATTTGCGGTAGAACAATATGCCCATAAACATAAAAACCATCATCACAGTTGCCCTCACTACCGACGGCGACATTCCTGTGAGAACATCATAACCAATCAATAACAGCAACGTCAATACCAGGCGCAGCTTCTTGGCTCGCAGGTAGTCAAGAGGAAAGAGAAGGAACCATATCAGCATCGTAATAATCGCGATATGCAAGCCACTAAGAGCAAGCACATGGGCCACTCCTACTACAGAGAAATGTTCGCGAGTCTCGTGCGATATGAAGTTGTCGTTGCCAAGCAGTACGGCGATTAGCATGGTTTGTGTCTCTGGAGCAAGAGGAGAATTCAAAATCTTGTGCTCAAGCGTCTGTCTCAAGTTCTCAGCACGAGTCCTTATCGTGGGTGATGAGCCAGTCTTAACCACGTACTCCAATTTGGTATGCTGGCGGTAACGGATGCCGTTGTGATATAGATAAGATGCATAATCCATCTCATCGGGGTTACCTAAATTCCTGACAGGCGACAGATTTAATGAAAATGCTATCAAATCGCCAGGCGCAAGTTCATAATCACAACCCTTGGTCGATAGGAGGACACGAGTCCCATTCAGTTGTAATTTGTCATCAACATGTTTCAGCAATTTCACTTGCATCTGCATGCTTTTCTCGTGAAAGTCTATAGACTCAATTCTTGCCAACACTGTTTTTCCATTCACAGCCTTGAGGTCCAACTCAGGGGGTGCAGCAACATAAGCCGCAAACCATCCCACAGCCACCATAAACATCGACAAGGGAATAATGTGAAAAGCACGCAGTTTCAGTGCCACAGCAGGTGACATTTTTACAAGCACGAGAACAATCGCTGCAACAACTGCCATTACAACCATCACAATAGGCAACCACAAGCATGAGATATATCTATATAACAAAATGCCAATCACCAAAGGGATTAGCAATCTCAATACCGGCAATCGAGACAATATGCTCATCAAGGGTTAAGTGTTAAGTGGGCGCCTACGGCGCGTGGAAGGTGGAACTGGGTTCGATGATCGAGGATCGGGGAACGGGATAACTCAAAACTGATAACAGAAAACTCAAAACTAAAAACTATGAACTCTTAACTGTGAACTATGAACTATGAACTTTCACTCTGTCCAGATTCTATAAGACTCAAACGCCTGGAGTAACAGCATCTCAAGACCATTCTTTACTGCTGCGCCACGCTCTGCTGCAAGTTTCATAAACATCGTCTCACTGGGGTTATAAACCAAGTCGTAGCACAAATGTGCATCGGTAATAAAGCGGTAAGGAATAAGGGGGTAAGTTTCGGTGTGAGGGTAAGTGCCGAGAGGGGTTGTATTGACTATCAATTTATGCTCATGTATCATCTGTTTGGTGAGTTCCTCATAGGTGATGGTCTGCGCCGACTTCTTGCGCGAGACCACGCTCACGGCTATTCCCATCTTGTCAAGAACTGCCTTGACGGCTTTGCAGGCACCTCCTGTTCCAAGAATCAGCGCTCTATCCATCTCGGGGGTGAGTGATGGCTCTAAAGAGTTTTTAAACCCCATGAAATCGGAGTTATAACCCACCATCTTCAACACTCCATCATCAGCATTTTTAATTATCTTAATCACATTTACCGCTCCCACCAACTGTGCGGTCTCATCCAATTCGTCCATGAAAGGTATCACTTGCTCCTTATAGGGAGAAGTCACGTTAAGGCCATAAATGTTGGGGAACTCACTCAACACCGACATCAGGTCACTCACATCATCAATCTCAAAGTTGATATAATTGGCGTCAATCTCCTCAGCGATGAACTTCTGGTTAAAGAAATCCATCGAGAAAGAATGGGTGAGCGATTTCCCTATTAACCCATATATCTTACTTTGCTCTGACATAAAGTGGAGAATATTAAAAATCTATTAAGATTTCGCAAAATTAATCAAAAATGATAGCACAGCAAAATTTTTGAGAACTTTTTTGACAAAAAACGCTTCTTCGCATAATTAATTTCACTAGTACCTGCGGCAAAGACGAGATAGCGGCTCCTTTATAGAAGCTGTTCACCTACACTCAGTCAGGGCTGGACGCTTCATTCGAGACAATTGCTTAATTCGTTGTTCTGTGAATAACTTTCTTTGTTTTTATTGGGTGATTTCGATAAAAGGAAGTATTTTTGTCAAACTTTAGAAAAATCTAAAATGGACAACAAAAAATTAACTCCCGCTCGCAAGACGGTCGTTGGCGTGCAATTCCTTTTTGTGGCATTCGGTGCCACTGTGCTGATGCCTCTGCTTGTGGGCCTTGATCCTGCCACGGCGCTGTTCTCGGCAGGAATAGGCACTCTTATTTTCCATCTAGTGACCCGAGGAATAGTTCCCATCTTTCTCGGGTCGAGTTTTGCTTTTATAGCACCTATTCTTCTCGCCTCCAAGCAATGGGGTCTAGAAGGCACCCTAACTAGCTTCGCAGGTGTGGCATTAGTGTATTTTATTGCCTCGGCGCTTATCAAATGGCGCGGCACCGACTTCCTGAGCCGCCTTTTCCCGCCAGTAGTAGTGGGTCCTGTCATCATCCTGATTGGTTTGTCACTCGCTGGCACTGCCGTTGACATGTCAAAGAGCAACTGGTTGCTAGCGATAATCTCGCTTGTGGTATCAATAGGCATCCTCACTTATGCACGCGGCATGTTTAAGCTCATTCCAGTAGTGGGAGGCATTGCAGCAGGCTATATAGTGGCAATGGCGATGGGGCTGGTAGATTTCTCTGGAATAGCCAGCGCACCCTGGTTTGCCCTTCCTAAAAACATAGCCCACCCCACCTTGCCAGCCTTCGACTGGCAGCCTTTTCTGTGCCTTATGCCTATCGCCCTCGCCACCCTCATCGAGCATGTGGGCGACGTGTATGTAGTGAGCAATGTTGCCAGCAAAGACTTCATAAAAGACCCTGGCCTTCACCGCACTATGCTTGGCGATGGTCTCGCATGCCTGGCAGCAGCATTTATGGGAGGTCCTCCAGTAACCACCTACAGCGAGGTGACTGGCGCAATGCAGATCACGCGCGTCACATCGCCTGCAGTGATACGCATCACTGCAATTGCAGCAATAGCATTCTCAATACTGGGCAAACTCAACGCCTTCTTGCAGAGCATACCTCAGGCTGTGCTTGGAGGCATCATGCTGATGCTTTTTGGCACTATAGCCACTGTGGGAATTCAGAGTCTTGTAAAGAACAAAGTCGATTTTAGCCAAACTCGCAACATCATCATCGCAAGCCTCATGCTCACAACGGGAGTGGGAGGCGCCGAACTCACAGCTGGCTCTTTCAGCCTGTCGGGAATAGGATTGGCTGCTATAGTAGGTATCATCCTTAACCTCATTCTACCCAAAAAAGAGGAGTAGATAAACGTACCGAGAATTTATGATTAGAAACCTCGACTGTTCCAACTTATATTTCCCACAAGATGAGCGCATCACGTTTCAGGAAGAAGGGCACATCTACTTGCTCGATGGCAAGCGACGGCTCACTCCAGTGAGCAGCGTGTATAGCAAGTTTTTTAAACCTTTCGACACCGACTATTGGGCAGAACGCAAAGCGCAAACCTCTCCCATCACTGCTGCACAGCTCAAGGAGCAGTGGCAGTGCAATGGCATGATGGCAAGCTTTGCCGGCACACATCTGCACAAGCAGATTGAGGACTATCTCAACGGGGAGGAATATATGGCGCCACTGTGCCGCTTCACCTTCGATGGAGACTTCATTCACGAGGATAAAATCATCGCTATCGACAAAGAGATAGAATATTTTCTTAAATTTGTCAAAGATGTTGATTTCACCCCTTTCCGTACTGAGTGGCGTGTCTTTGATGAGGAACTAGGCATGGCAGGAACCATCGACTTAATCTGCAGCCGCAAAGACGGCACATTTGAATTTTACGACTGGAAGCGCAGTAAATCGCTAATCGATGAATATGGTAATGTATGCAAATCCAATAAGTTTGACATTCATGGCATCAATGGATTAGAGCATATCCCCGACTGTAGCTATGCACACTATGCTTTGCAGCAAAATCTCTACAAGCACATTGTTGAGAAATGTTATGGTCTAAAAATCAGTGCTATGCACCTCGTTGTGCTGCACCCTGAGTACACAAGTTACAAAGTGATAGAAATCCCGTCATTAAATAGAGAGATTCAGCTTATTACTCATGATTTAAAAAATGCCATCATAGAGTAATATTCGTGGAAATGTTTTGTTTTTTATATTATAAGCAGTATCTTTGTAAGTTAATTTATAAGAGTATCAAAATTGGGTGACAGAGCAAGATGCTAGTGCCCTGTTGACTCTTTAACTAAGTTACTAAAAAACATGGCTACCTATCTCGTAACAGGCGCTGCAGGATTTATTGGCGCCAACTATTTGAAATACATTACCGCTAAGCATGGCAACGACATCAGGGTCATAGTGCTCGACGCGCTCACCTATGCCGGTAACATCAACTCCATCAAGGAGGAGCTGGAATTGCCAAATGTGACCTTTGTAAAAGGCGACATCAAGGACCAAGAAGTGGTTAAGAAAATCTTCACAGAGAATGATATCGACTTTGTAGTGAACTTCGCTGCCGAGAGTCATGTGGACCGTAGCATCGAGAACCCACGACTCTTCCTTGAGACAAACATATTGGGCACTCAGAATCTGCTAAACTGCGCACGTGACGCTTGGGCCGACGGCAAAGACGAAGCAGGAAAACCCGCCTATAAAAAAGGGAAAAAATATCTGCAAATCTCGACTGATGAAGTATATGGCTCGCTTGAGAAAGACTTTGACGAGGCACAGCCACTACATGTAGATGACGACCTTAAGAAGGTGATTGAAGGCCGCAAAGACCTCACCACTTTTGGCAAAAAGTTCTTCACTGAGGAAACTCCTATGTCGCCCCGCTCACCCTATTCCGCCTCCAAGACAAGCGCCGACATGATAGTGATGGCCTATTACCACACCTATAATCTCCCCATCAACATCACGCGCTGCAGCAACAATTACGGCCCCTACCACTTCCCGGAGAAATTGATTCCCCTGGTAATCAACAATATCCTTGAGGGCAAGAAACTTCCAGTCTATGGCAAGGGTCTGAACGTTCGTGACTGGCTCTATGTTGAGGACCACTGCAAGGCAATCGACCTAGTGCTGCGCAACGGCAAAATTGGCGAGGTGTATAACATAGGCGGTTTCAACGAGGAGAGCAACATCAACATCGTCAAACTTATTATCGACACAATCGCCCGCATTATGCGTGAGGAGCCCCAGTACCAAAAGCTGCTCAATTGCAAACCAGAGGACATCAACTACGACCTGATAACCTACGTCACCGACCGCCCTGGTCATGACATGCGCTACGCTATCGACCCAACAAAGATTGCCACTCAGCTAGGATGGTATCCCGAGACGCCATTCACCGTGGGCATCGAAAAGACCATACGATGGAACCTTGACCACCAGCAATGGATCAGCGACGTAACAAGCGGCGACTATCAAAAATACTACGAAGAGATGTACGGAAATAGATAGTGCGCTTCGTGCAAGGTTAGTGGTTAGAGTTGAGAGTTTAATGATTGCACTTCAACGACTTTTGCCACTGTCTTCGATAAACGATAAACGATAAACGAATAACAATAAACGAAAAACGATAAACAAAAAAACTCGATCAACATTCCACGCGCCCAAGGCGCACACTTAACACTTAACACTTAACACTTAACACTTAAAGCTTAACACTTAATGAAAGGTATAGTACTTGCTGGTGGCTCTGGCACACGACTTTTCCCTGTCACCAAAGGAATATCAAAGCAATTGGTGCCAATTTACGACAAACCGATGATTTACTACCCAATCTCGGTGCTGATGCTTGCTGGCATCCGCGAGATTCTCATCATATCCACTCCTCACGACCTGCCACAGTTTGAGAGACTGCTAGGCACAGGTGAGGATATAGGTGTTAAATTCAGTTACGCTGAGCAACCCTCACCCGACGGACTGGCTCAAGCCTTCATAATTGGTGAGGAGTTTATTTGCGACGACTCAGTGTGCCTTGTTCTTGGCGACAACATATTCTATGGCCAGGGGTTCACCGGGATGCTTAAGGATGCGCTTACCCAGACCGACAGAGATTCTTGTGCCACACTCTTTGCCTACTCGGTTAAAGACCCAAACCGATTTGGAGTAGTAGCCTTTGATGAAAATGGCAAAGCATTCGATATTGAAGAAAAACCCTCGCAACCTAAATCAAACTTTGCTGTAACAGGACTATATTTCTATCCCAATGATGTAATAGAAGTGGCTAAAAACATCAAGCCCTCGCCTCGTGGGGAACTGGAAATAACCACCGTCAATCAGCACTACCTCGCCCAAGACCGTGTGATGGTCAAAACGTTGGGACGCGGTTTCGCATGGCTTGATACTGGCACACCAGCCTCTATGCTCAATGCGAGTAACTTCATAGCTACAGTTGAGACCTGCCAGGGTGTGCAAGTGGCAGCCCTAGAGGAAATCGCCTACCGCAAGCATTGGATTGACGATAACCAACTGCGTACCCTTGCCACTCCACTTGCAAAAAATGATTACGGCAAATATCTGCTGAATTTAATAGGAAATGTTTAATCTTTTTCAATGCACTATCAAACAGCGACAAAAAACATAGCATAAATCACAATTGCCTCGTCTGCTTGTTTACTTGTCAGCTTGTTAGCTTTTAAATAATATGACAAAACCACAATTAATAAACTTGCCAAAGATTTGCGACCCTCGAGGAAATCTCTCTTTCATTGAGAGTAATGGTCACGTCCCATTTGAGGTAAAGCGTTGTTATTGGATATATGACGTTCCTGGTGGAATGTTTCGCAATGGCCACGCATTTCGCACACAGGATGAGTTAATTGTGGCACTCTCAGGCAGCTTCGACGTGGTGCTTAACGACGGTGCTGGCGAGCAACGTTATCATCTTGCCCGCTCCTACTACGGACTATATATTCCACACATGAACTGGCGGTCAATCGACAATTTTTCTACTAATTCGGTGGCATTAGTGCTCAGTAGCACCTTATATGACGAAAACGATTATATCGAAGACTTCAACGAGTTTATAAGACAAAAAAATGGCTGAAAACGATTTTCATAAGACCTCACAAATCAATCAATGTAAACTCATTGAGTTAGGCAAGCACCATCATCCTAACGGCAATCTTACCGTTGTGGAAAACGGCACTATTGTGCCTTTTGACCTTCGCCGAGTGTTCTACATATATGATGTGCCTGGTGGCGAGTCGCGTGGCGGACATTCCCACAAGGAATTATTCCAACTGATTGTGGCAGTTAGTGGCGCATTTGAGGTTCTTGTAGATGATGGCATTGATCGTCACAATTATGCCCTCAATCGCCCTTATCAAGGCTTGCTTGTTCCACCTGGCATATGGAGCATGGAGCATAATTTCTCATCTGGGTCAGTGTGCCTCGTGTTAGCATCTGACCATTACGACGAAGCCGACTATGTTCGTGACTATGATGAATTCATACAATTAACATCCAGCAAAAGAGTAAAATGAAATATCAATTCCTTGACTTGGCAAAGGCCAATGAACCATATATGGAGCAGCTGCAAGAGGCTGCTTGCAACGTTATTAAATCGGGAAGATACCTACGTGGAGAGCAAACAAACCTACTTGAGCAGGAAATCGCTGGGCTTTGCGAGGCAAAATACTGCATCGCAGTGAGCAATGGCCTCGATGCGCTAAGATTGATTTTTAGGGCTTATATCGAACTCGGGGCACTACACCACGAAGATCATGTTATAGTGCCTGCCAACACTTATATCGCTTCGATTCTTGCCGTTAGTGACAATGGCATGACACCTTGCCTGTGCGACGCTCGCCCCGACACCATGAACCTTGACTCGTCGCTCATCGAGAACCTCATAACACCAGCAGTGAGAGCTATCATGCCTGTTCACCTCTACGGCACACCATGTTGGGACCAACAGTTGATGGAGATTGCGCGTCGCTATGACCTAAAAGTGATTGAAGACAATGCGCAATCTATAGGAGCCAAATCAAACTATCCAGGCCTCAATGGAACTTACACAACTGGTGGACTTGGACATGCCAGCGCTGTGAGCTTCTATCCCACAAAGAATTTGGGCGCATTAGGCGATGCAGGAGCTGTGGTGACCAACGATGAAGACCTAGCCAAGACAGTGCGCGCAATTGCCAATTACGGTAGCGACCGCCGTTATCACAACATCTACTTGGGACTCAATTGTCGCATCGACGAGATACAAGCTGCCATGCTACGCGTGAAGCTACGTTATCTCAATGTTGAGAATCTGCGACGTGATGAAGTTGCCAAAACTTATGATGCCAGCATCACTAACCCGTTGGTCAAAAAGCCTGATATCTTCAACGACATGATTCAAATCTGGCACCAATATGTAATCCTAGTTGAGAAACGCGACGAAATGAGGGCATACCTAGAGAAAAACGGTGTGATGACCGATATCCATTATGCCACACCGCCCCATCGCCAGCCCTGCTACCGTAGGTTCCAGTCTTATAAATTACCCGTAACAAGCGACATCGCCGATCATGCCATCAGTCTGCCCATTGGCCATCCTATCACGCCTAATGATGCAGAGCAGATTTCAAAGATTATCAACGATTTCAAAGGCTAAGCCATCTCCCAGCAAGTTCAATGCAATTTGACAGCTACATATATGCCCTGTTCTTGCCTTTAGTATTTGCTGGCTATTGGATTCTGCGCAACAAACTGATGTGGCAGAATCCACTCAAATTATATCTTAATAACATAATTATTGTTTCTCCATGAAACACCAATCCCCGACTCTCATGGCATGAACTATGGGTAATGAAGACCTCATATGTGACGACAAGGTTCACAACTTCAGCAGTCATCCAGAACTTGTTTTCAATGAGCGAGTCTATTATGACAATCTGGGTCATCTAATCTCGGAAAAGTGCAAATTTTTGCTCGACAGTGCCTACTACGAGCAACATCACCATTCAATCAAGAACCCCTATTTCAGACTGAAATAACTTTTTGATTTTAGATAAATTAGGCTGCGTTCCGGCATAAAAAATAAAAAACTTCGTTTATTATTTTGTTCTGCTCTCAACTTGCACTAATTTTGATTTTTCGCAAGTTTACTATAACTTTGCATAAAATTAGCACACTATGACATCACACTACAGTTCACAGCCTGCCCCTATTGGAGTCTTTGACTCTGGTTTTGGAGGTTTATCTATATTGAGGGAGATAAGGAAAGTTTTGCCGCAATACGACTATATCTTTCTCGGCGATAATGCACGCGCCCCTTACGGAAACCGATCCTTCCAGCTAGTATATGACTTTACCTTGCAAGCAGTGAAATACCTCTTTTCGCAAGGCTGCCACTTAGTAATCCTTGCCTGCAACACAGCATCGGCCAAGGCCCTACGCTCCATTCAGCAACGCGATCTTAATGGTCTTGATCCAAACCGCCGAGTGCTGGGAGTGATACGTCCTACCGTAGAAGAGATTGGCAACATAACCAAGAGCCGCAAAGTGGGCATCTTTGGCACTCCAGGCACCGTGCAAAGCCTATCTTACGACATAGAAATTGCCAAAATGCACCCCGACATAAAGGTCTATAGCCATGCTTGCCCCATGTGGGTGCCACTCGTTGAGAACCGTGAGAGCGACGGTCCTGGCGCAGACTATTTTGTTGAGAAAGACGTAAAAGCATTGATGTCGCAATGCGCCGATATCGACTCAATTATATTGGGCTGCACACACTACCCTCTTCTCTATGAGAAAATCAGGAAACACACTCCCCAGAGTGTCAAGATCATAGAGCAAGGTCCCATCGTGGCCGCCAGCCTCAAGGACTACTTGCGTCGTCACCCCGAGATGGAGCAGCGTTGCACTCAAGGCGGCACATGCCAATACTGCACCACTGAGGACGCCTCACGCTTCTCCCCCCTCGCTTCAATCTTCGTTAACCATACTGTAAACGCACAGCACGTTATACTAAAGTAATTCCTTCATTACTCAACATTGTCTTGCCTTAATGCATTACCATAAAATTTAAATATGGTAAAATTGTGTATTTTGATTGTTTTTTTATATAATTTTGCCTACTAAATCAAAACAACAATTGTAAACAAAAATAATTCAGAAACAGTCTATTGAAAAAACTATGCCTATAAGGAGACAATATAACCATTCTTTGCGTGGATATAACACTTTTGGTCTTAACGTCAGTGCCAATGAATTAATCACATACGACACCACAGATGAACTTATTTCGGTATTGCCCGAAATCAAAAGTAAAGGACAGCGTTTTTTACACATAGGCTGTGGAAGCAACCTGCTATTCACTAAAGATTTTGATGGAATAGTGTTACATTCCAACATCAATTATATTGACTACGTTTCACAAAACACTGAACAAATAATTGTCAGAGTGGGCTCTGGTGTTGTGTGGGACGACTTTTGCGCTGAGATGGCCAAGAAAAATTATTATGGAAGTGAGAACCTGTCGCATATACCAGGCGAAGTTGGTGCAGCAGCCGTCCAGAACATTGGTGCATATGGCGTAGAAGTGGAATCTATCATTCATGAAGTGGAAACAATCGAAATAGCTTCCGGTAAACCCAGAGTATTTCAAGCACAAAAATGCGAATATGGATATCGCGACAGCATCTTCAAGAATCGACTGCAGGGGAGATATATCGTCACAGCAGTAGTCTTTAGACTATCATCTAAACCTATTGTCAATTTAGATTACGGTCAGCTACAAGAACTACGCTCACAAACAGCCACCCCTACAGCGCAGGAGATTCGAAAGGCAGTTATTGCGATACGCAAATCCAAATTACCCGAACCCGCCGAATTAGGTAGTGCTGGCAGTTTCTTTAAAAACCCAGTTATATCTATTGATTTTTTTCAAAACCTATCTCCTAAATACAGCAATATTCCACACTATGTCATTAACGAGGAACAGATCAAAATTCCTGCTGCTTGGCTTATTGAACAATGTGGCTGGAAGGGGAAATGCCACGGTGGAGCTGCTGTATATGACAAGCAACCTTTAATAATAGTTAACAAAAACCAAGCGACCGCTACCGACATAATGGAATTGGCGGCATTAATACAAAAAAGTGTTTACGACAAATTTAAGATAAAACTTCATCCCGAAGTAAACTACATTTGATAATCAAAACAAGCAACATGGCATCATTCATAGTCGAAGGAAATCACCGATTGCATGGTGAGATAACCCCACAAGGAGCAAAAAACGAGGCATTACAAGTAATATGTGTCACTCTCCTGACTACCGAGGAAGTAACAATAGAAAATGTTCCTGACATTTTAGATGTGAACAATTTAATAAACTTGCTTGCCGACATGGGAGTGACAATAATCAAAAAAAATGATACCACCTATAGTTTCAAAGCCGAGTACATCGACTCTAATTTCATTGAGAGCAAAACTTTCATGGACCAGTGCAACAAACTACGAGGGTCTGTAATGATAATTGCACCACTATTGACTAGAATGGGAAAGATGTGGTATGCTTCTCCTGGAGGTGATAAAATCGGAAGACGGAGACTTGACACCCATTTCAGAGGGTTAAGTAATCTAGGTGCGACTTTTGCTTTTGATGATACTAAACAAGCCTATAGATTTGAATCAAATGGTCATCTCAAAGGTAAATACATGTTACTAGATGAGGCATCGCTAACAGGCACTGCCAATATTGTGATGGCGGCAGTAACAGCAAAAGGTAGAACAACCATATATAATGCGGCATGTGAGCCCTATATACAACAACTGTGCATAATGCTTAACCAAATGGGAGCCAACATTAGTGGTATCGGCTCCAATCTGCTCACTATCGATGGTGTAGATGAGTTACATGGGGCATACCACATTATTCTTCCCGACATGATTGAAGTGGGCAGCTTTATTGGTATAGCCGCCATGACACGTAGTGAATTGACAATTAAGAATGTGTCATGGCAGAATTTAGGCATTATACCTGAGAGCTTCAGGCGCTTGGGACTGCATATACAAAAGCAAGGTGACGACATGCTCATTCCGTGTCAGGACCATTATGAGATAGAACGATTCATGGATGGGTCAATCCTAACGCTTGCCGATGCTATCTGGCCAGGACTCACCCCCGACTTGCTTAGCGTGCTGCTCGTGGTTGCCACTCAAGCTAAGGGAAGCGTTCTTATTCATCAAAAAATGTTTGAAAGCCGTCTTTTCTTTGTGGATAAACTCATTGACATGGGCGCACAAATCATATTATGTGATCCTCATCGGGCAGTTGTCATTGGGCACGACCACCACATTCATTTAAGAGCTAAAAAAATGGTTTCTCCCGACATTCGAGCTGGTATAGCTATGCTAATAGCAGCAATGAGTGCCGATGGCGTGAGCCAAATTGGACACATTGAGCAGATTGACCGTGGATACACAAGGATTGATGAACGACTGAATGCCCTTGGGGCTAAAATAACCCGTGTAAATTAGATTCACAGTTTTATTGCTGTGCGACAAACAAATGAAATAATAAGATATTTTTAAGGATTATATAGGTCGTGATTATAGAAGTCCAGGATTTCTAAGGCATGGTCGTAGGCTTGCTTTGCTGGACTTTCTGGGTCTCGCTCCGAGGCTTCTAGATAGCTACTCATGGCATTACCCCATTCCCCCAGCTGGCGGTAGGCATTACCTCGCAGATAAAATAGCTGGGCTACCATCTTCTTGTTGTCATCATTATCCTCTTTTTCAATAATATAATCGCAATGTGCTACCACGTCGCGCGACTCGCTGCGTGAGAGCATATCCTTTATTTGTTGTATGGTTTCTTCGTTTATCATGTGGCAAAGTTAGTGCAAGCCGAGAGAAAAACCAAATTTATTTTAGTTTTTCCTGGTCGCCGCCTAATTTATCTAAAATTAACAAGAAAATCAGTAGCAGACAAATATTTCAACATTCATCCACATAAGTTACGACAAAATGAAATTGAGTTAGTGTTTTGATTGAAAAACTATTTAATAATTTGCTAAAATGGTTTTTTATTGCTATTTTTAAATAAATTAGGCTGCGTCTCGCAAATAAAAATGAAAATCTTCGCTTTTCATTTTGTATTTCTCTCAACTTGCACTAATTTTGCAATCATAACCTTTTACCAATATTATTATGGCAAAGAAAGACCGTTTAAACTCCTATAAGATAGAGCGTCGTGAATTTCACGACAAGGTGATAAATTTCTTCAACGAGCAAGATGAAGCACCTTTTAACTACAAGCAGGTTAGTGCTCAGGTTGGTGCAAAGTCTCCTAAGCAACGTGCGCTGATTGTGGAGATTCTTGAGCAGCTGTCGATGGACGGCTTTATCAATGAAATTGCTCCTGGCAAATTTAAGGCTGCTCAGCGCAACAATGTAGCTTCAGGGATCTTTATTCGTCGCAGTAACGGCAAGAACAGTGTTCAACTCGAGGGCGACGGCAGCGTACCTATTATGGTTGCCGAGCGAAACTCGATGCATGCCCTCAATGGCGACAAGGTTATGGTGCACATCAGCGCTGCCCGTAGCGGTTTTGAGCCTGAGGCCGAGGTCATCAAGATTGTGGAGCGCAAAGACCAAGTGTTTATCGGCATTTTGAATGTGAAGAAATATTTCGCACATCTTGCAACAAACAGCAAGTTTCTTGCAACTGATATATTTATACCGCTCGACAAGCTCGCTGGAGGCAAGACTGGTGACAAGGCTGTGGTACGCATCATCGAGTGGCCCGACGGCAGCAACAGCCCTATTGGCGAGGTGGTTGACGTGCTGGGCAAAGCTGGAGAGAACAATGCCGAGATTCACGCCATTCTAGCGGAGTTTGGACTGCCATACCACTATCCAGAGAATGTGGAGCGCGTTGCCAACAAACTAGAGCCCGGTATCACCGACGAGGAGGTGGCTCGCCGCCGCGACATGCGTGGTGCTACCACTTTCACCATCGACCCTGCTGATGCCAAAGACTATGACGACGCACTCTCTATTGAGAAATTGCCAAACGGAAGGTGGCAAATAGGTGTTCACATAGCCGATGTGACTCACTACGTTAAGCCCGACTCGGTGATTGATAAAGAGGCTTATTCCCGAGCAACTTCGGTATATCTCGTTGACCGCACTGTGCCTATGCTCCCTGAACGGTTGTGCAACTACATCTGCTCTTTGCGCCCGCATGAGGACAAGCTATGCCATTCCGTCGTTTTTGAGATGGATGATGATGCCAAGGTATATAAATACAAAATCTGCCACACTGTAATTAACAGCGACCGCCGCTTCTGCTACGAGGAAGCGCAGGAAATCATCGAAACAGGCAAGGGCGACTTGGCTGAGGAAATCATTACTTTCCACAAATTGGCGCAGAAACTTCGCAAGCAGCGTTTTGAGGAAGGCGCTGTGGAGTTCAATCGAGAAGAGAAATATTTCGATATCGACGAGAATGGTGTTCCTACAGCCGTGCATCTGCATGTGTCAAAAGAGGCCAACCAGCTTATTGAGGAGTTTATGCTCCTCGCCAACCGCACAGTAGCTGCCCACATTGGCAAGGTGCCACCAAGCAAGAAAGCTAAGGCCTTTGTATATCGCATCCACGAGCAGCCCGACCAGGAGAAACTCAACAACGTTGCCGATATCGCAGCACATTTTGGGCACACTCTAAAAATCAACGGCACTGCTAAAGAGGTGAATCGCTCCATCAACAAGTTGCTAGTAGATATCAAGGGTAAGCCCGAAGAGGATCTAATCTCACTTCTCGCCATCAAGTCGCAAGCTAAGGCGGTATATTCCAGCGAGAATGTGGGACACTACGGACTGGCTTTCGACTATTACACACATTTTACATCACCTATCCGCCGCTACCCCGACGTGATGGTTCACCGACTGCTCGACAAATATGCAGAGAAAGGTGCTCGTTCAGTAAATCTTGAGAAACTAGAAGAAGACTGCAAGCACGTGAGCAGTCAGGAACAACTTGCCGCCAATGCCGAGCGCGCTTCCATCAAATATAAAGAGGTGGAATATATGGGCGCACGCTTGGGCGAGGTCTATGAAGGCAAAATCTCGGGCGTGACTGAGTGGGGCGTGTATGTGGAACTTAATGAAACACATTGTGAGGGCATGATTGCTGTGCGCGACCTTGATGACGACTTCTATGAGTATGACGAGAAGAATTATATGATTCGTGGTCGCCGACGTGGCAAGAAATATCAACTAGGCGATACCATGACAATACAGGTGGCACGTGCCGACCTAGTGAAGAAACAACTCGACTTTGTGCTTGTTGACAAGGAGAATCCTGCAGGCAGCCACCGCATTGACAAGGCACCTATCACCTATGCATCACAGATGTCACATGAGACGGCGACCGATCGTCTGCGTGCCGAGTATGAAGGTGGCAAAGCATCTCGCCGCCAAAAGCGAGGACAGCGCGGCAATAGCACTCGTCGCGAAGTGGCCAAAGGCAAAGCCGCCCGTGGTGGCAAGACTGGAAAGCGTCGTCGCCGTTAGTTAATAAAAACAATTAAGGACAAAATCATTTAGAATAAACACAATTATTTAAGGACAATTGCCTAGGCTGAACATTCCAATGGCAATTGTCCTTAATAAATAAAGACCTATTAAGTTGTCTTAGATAGTCTTATAAAAGAGTAGATGGATCAAGGTGAGCGCTCTCAATGTCTTTAAAATAGCGATAAGTGCTCACTTTAAGTTCCATAGTTGCTTCATCGTCACACACTATGATGGCTTTGCGATGCATCTGCAAGGCACTCAGGGTGCACATGTGCGACACGCCACCTTCCACTGCTTGTTGCAAAGCGCGAGCTTTCTTGTAGCCGTTAACGATAATCATCACGCTGCGAGCAGCCATAACAGTGCCAACGCCCACAGTGAGAGCAGTCTTAGGCACTTTATTCACGTCGTCGTCAAAGAAACGACTATTAGCAATAATAGTGTCTTGAGTGAGGGTCTTCATGCGAGTGAGTGATGTCAATGAAGAGCCAGGTTCATTAAAAGCGATGTGTCCATCAGGACCTACACCTCCCATAAAGAGGTCTATGCCACCAGCAGCTTTGATGCGTTCCTCATATTCAGCACACTCTTTCTCCAAGTCTTCGGCATTGCCGTTAAGGATATTCACGTTCTCCTTCTTGATGTCGATGTGTGAAAAGAAGTTGTTCCACATGAAGCTGTGGTAACTCTCGGGATGGTCTTCGGGTAGGTTAACATACTCGTCCATGTTGAAAGTCACTACATTCTGGAACGACACTTTGCCAGCTTTATTAAGCTCAATGAGTTTACGGTACATGCCAAGTGGCGAACTTCCTGTTGGGCATCCTAAAACGAAAGGCTTTTCTGGTGTGGGCTTTGCCTCGTTGATTCGTGAGGCAACATAGTTGGCTGCCCAAGCCGATACCTGCTCATAGTCAGGCTCAATGATAAGTCTCATATCTATTTAATTAAAAGTTGATAATTCTGAGTTTTTAATTCTATAACCCAAGACCTCCATTCAGAGCAAGCGTTTAATACTCAATCTTGTCTTCTTTTGATGACCATTTTTTGAAGTGATTAATAGCTTGATTGTAATCAATATGGATTAATGGAATGCTGCGATTTTTGTAGGGTTTGGCGATTTCCTCGTATATGAAGTTGTCGTCGAAGTCTATAGCAGCAGCGTCGTGCTTTGTGTTGGCATAATAAACCTTGCTTATGCCAGCCCAGTAGATTGCGCTCAGGCACATTGGGCAAGGCTCGCAGCTAGAGTATATGACGCATCCCTCAAGCTTGAAGTGCTGGAACTTGCTGCATGCTGCTCGAATTGCAGTCACCTCGGCATGAGCCGTCGGGTCATTACTTGCCGTGACACGGTTGCATCCTGTAGACACCACTTCTTCGTCTTTAACTATCACGGCGCCAAAAGGACCACCTTTATTGTCGATGTTTTTACTTGCGATATCGCAAGCCATCTTAATAAATATCTTGTCGTTTTCAGTAATTGTTATCATAGCATATCAGTCAAATAGTAAACTAGATAACGAGATTCTTCAGCCTCTCAACTCTTCTTACTCACCTTCTTTTAGTTGGTTTATAGGCCTTGATACGGTAATCACAATCTACCTTGCCCTTAATGATGTTGTTTAGCTTGTTGCGAATCATCTGTTTGCGAATCGCTGATATGTGGTCGGTGAAAACGTGTCCCTCCAAGTGATCACACTCATGTTGGATGACGCGAGCAAGGAAACCCTCAATGTCTTCGTCATGCTCCTGCCAATTTTCATCAAAATAGTTGATGTGCAACTTTGTGTGACGAGTCACGTTCTCATGGATACCAGGCACGCTGAGGCAGCCTTCCTCACGACTGTCGGTGGGACTGTCCTCATCAATAGAAATTTCGGGGTTGATGATTACCATGCGCTTGTCTTTAAGTTCGGGGAACTTGTCGCTAAGAGCATCGACATCAATGTAAACAATTTGCGCGCTCACACCCACTTGAGGAGCTGCGATGCCAATGCCGTCGCTGTCGTACATAGTATCCTTCATGTTCTGGATAAGCTCAGCAAGGTTTGGGAAATCCTTGTCAATGGGTTCTGCCACTTTGCGCAGCACGGGTTGTCCGTAAATATAAATTGGTAATATCATAATGTTGCGTTAAATTGTAAACTTTGCAGATAATCGTTGAGGATAATGCTTGCGGCTATGGTATCTACACGTGCCTTGTCGCGACGATCGCTCTTCTTCATGCCACCGTCAATCATCGCCTTGTGAGCAATTGTTGATGTGAAGCGCTCATCAACCATCTTTACTGGCACATCGGGCATTTCCTTTTTAAGACGGTTGAGAAATGGTGTGATGTAGCGCATGCTTTCGCTGGGTTGTCCATTGAGTTGCGTGGGTTGCCCCATGACAATCAGCTCAACATCTTCACGGCTCATGTACTCTTTAAGGAAGTCCATAAGCTTGTGAGTTGCAACGGTTTCAAGACCGTTGGCAATAATCTTTAGCGGGTCGGTCACCGCAATGCCACATCGCTTGCGACCATAGTCTATAGCTAGTATTCGTCCCATAAAAACGTGCAAAGTTAGTGTTTTTTACTGGAACAGATAAAAAAACATTCAAAAAACTTATATTTATTGATGCAAATTAATTATTTTTGCACAATAAAAACCATTCTACTATGAAACGATTTAAATACTTATTAGGCCTGGTTTTGGCTTTAGTTGTTTTGATTGCCCCCAATACCGAAGCTACTGTTGGCACGGTACACAATGGTGCTTTGAATGATGCCGATGTTAATCGTGACGGCAATATAACAGCTGTCGATGTCACAGCGCTATACGATTATCTTTTAGGAGCTGGAAATGCATCAGATACATTTAATTATGATGTGAATGGTGATGGCAGTGTGAATGTTGCTGATATTACAATGGTATATGGGGTGATGCTGAATTGGCAGCCTTATAATTCCATTTTTAATGCGTTCAACTTGAGCTTCACTAATTATCTTAACCGTGAATACTATAAGTTCTCGTGGGATGATGTTACTACATTAGGCTACGGAGTGACAAATCCCGATTACATGCTTGTTATAGGCACAGATGAGAATTTCACTAAGTATAATTGCTGGCATTTTAATGAAACTTCAACCACAATCGGCAAGCAAACCATCTCGGAGTGGCTGAGGAGCGAGTATAACTGGACTTCGCCCAGTGATGTGCCAAACACCATTACTCTGTATGCGCGTGTTGAAGTGATGCTCGACAATGGCAGCGAGGTTATTATCAGCAACGAGAGGAATTTCCTGCATCTACCACAGCTCACATTTGAATCGTCACAGTCCATCCACCTGTGGTGGCTCACGGGAAGCTTTATTGGTGTAGAGCCATGGAGTAACGACGGTCAGCCCTATGGCAGTTATGGCATGGTGCCAATGTATCCCGTTCAAGGCGCCACCTACGATGAAAATGGCGAGGGTCCACTCGAGTATTATGGTTATTTCCCTGCTGGTGGTGAGTTCAAAATTATTGAGGAGCCTGGCAGATGGGAACTTGTAATGGGCGGAGGTAATGAGAATGGTGGCCAGGTCTATTCAGGAAATATGACTGAATACCCCGACAATATCATCATCAATCAAGGTGGCTATTACAAGATTGACCTTAACTCTGCCAGCAAGACGATGACGATGACTCGCTTGAGCGACAGCCAAGCTACCTATAGCACTATAACTATGCCTGGCTACTATCAGAATTGGATAGTTGAAAACGACCCAATGAGAAAAGTTTCACCTTACGATAATCACGACTGGTACAGGAATTTTGAGCTTAGCAGTGACAGTGAACTTAAATTTGCTCCTGGTAGTTGGGATTATGACTGGGGAACAAATGCGTTCCCATTTGGTAAGGGCTATCAGGGTGGATATAATATTCCTGCCAAGGCTGGTAATTACTATGTTTATTTCAATGACCTCTCGGGAGACTATATGTTCATTGATCCCTCGGTTGGCTTGCCTGGCAGCAATTTCTTGAATATCACCAAAACAGCAAACGAGCTCATTAATCTCACCAGTGACTATCCCGAAGGCACAAAACTACATATCTGCAATATCTCTACCGATCTTGAGGGACCATTTCAGTTGCGCTTCGATAGTCGATCAATCACAATAGACCAAGACGGAAATGTTGACATTAATGAGTTGAAAGAAGCGGTATTCTCGACCTACGACCGTCCACGCACTGGAGGCTGTAACCTCTATTGCTGGGTAGAAGCTCAATCTGGACCTCAAACTGTGAAGTCGAACTTTATCACTATTTCAGTGCAGATTGAGAATTATTCGATTGTAATTGATGGCAGTGGCACGACAATTGCGATGAATCCTTCGAGCTTGAACACGTTCAAAGCCATTATTCCTGCCGGCAGTAGTGATATTCGTTTCAGGATAGCACCCGAGTCGTCGAGTGCCGAAATTGACATGATTTCTCCTTTTGGAAACGGTGACGTTACAGCTACTAATGGCTCTATAGGCTTTGGCATGGAGAGCTATTTCAAGATTCCATATAATGCATCCTATAGAGAATATGAGGTGGAGATTGACCTGGGTTATAAGACCTATTACATTGATGGTCATAGCACAACATCCATGCTTTGGCAGGCAGGTGTCGCCAACAACTGGGGAAATCCGGCTGCTGGCTTGTCGATGAACTATGATGGCACCTATACTGGTTATATGTTCCTTAACGGTGATTACAAGTTTAAGGAGGATGAGGAAGGCTGGGACGGTACAAATTGGGGTTCAGAAACCTATCAGAGTAACTATATGAGTGGCACTCTCGTGGAGAGTGGGTATAACCTATATGCTCCACAGGGGTTCTATAAAGTTGACGTGAACTTGAATGACCTTTATTATAATCTCACTTCAATTTCGAGTGTGAGTGTCATTGGAGAAGCTGTCCCCACAGGGACACAATGGGCTACCGATGTTGAGCTGACCTATAACCAGGACACTGGTGCTTGGGAAGCTTATATGGTGTTGAATAATGGAGATTTCAAGTTCCGTGCCAACCATGACTGGACTCTCAACTGGGGAGGCACACTAGATAGTATCGTATCAGATGGAGCTAACTTAACGGTTGCTTCTCCAGGTCCCTATCGTGTGCAATTCTTCCTTACCTACAATGGCAACAGCCATGCTGTGCTGACAAGACAATAGGATTCTTTTAAGTTATAAGTTTTAAGTGTTAAGTTTTAAGTTTTTGAGCTGTCGCTCTATAGGACTTAAAACTTAACACTTATATTTTGGGTTTACTACTCGCTCGCCGATAAACTTGGCTAGTTCTTTGCGGGTTTGGTAAAGATTTTGTAGCTGCGTCATCAACTCTTGGGCTTGCTCACCCTTGGCGTACTTAAGTTGCTCAGTGATAACAATAATTTCATAGTTTAGAATCGAATTCTTGAGATTATTGATTGCCTCAGGAATGATGGTGTTGAGACGGCTCTCAATGGAGTGCTCAATATTTTCCATCGAGTAAATCTTGCTCAGCTGGTGCTTGTCGCTCACAAGCTTAAGGGCGGTGGATCGCACGTCACCATCGATGTGAGAACACAACTTCTTCTCGAGATAGTTTTTGCGAAACTCTCGGATTTTGCCTTCCATCTCGTTTGTGACACCCTTTAAAATCTCCTTTTCTTTTTTGTCGATAGCAGCAATGTTCATGCCGTTGGTGTCGATAGTTGTCAGAGCGTCCTTATACTGTGCCTCGGCAACAGTGCGTTGCTGACTCTCAAACTGAGCCAATGCTTGATAGAACTCTACAACATATTGCATGCTGGCATCAAACGTCTTCTTAAAAGCGCTGACAGTGAAATCGATATTGTCAAGGGCAAACTCACTGCTTACATACTCCAGTACGGTTGTAGGCTGAGGATTGCCATCTGGATCCATAGTGTCACAAAGGTAGCACATACCATATTTCACCACGTTACGCATCACGCCTTCCTCTGCAAGGTAGAGAACGTTCTCCTTGCTAGTGCCTTTAATCACATATCGCGACGTGTCATCAACTGTTGGTGCAGGATCTATTGCTGGTGGCATATTCTCCTCATAGTCAAATGGCACAGGAGGAACGTCAATAACTGGCGGCTCACTGTCGTAGGTTGCATCTCTCTCGCCTATTGGTGGTGCTATGACAGGAGGTGGGGTGTCGGGCAACACATCTTGACTTGGGAAGTCTTGATTTGGCTGTTGCTGTTCTTGCCTACGCTCCTCACGATTCTTTTCGCGCTGACGGCGCTTGTAGGCCTCCTCTTTGTTACGAGCTATGTTCTTTTGAATCTCTCGCAGCAGCACATCTTCACTGATGCCCAACTGCACACTGCACTCCTTAGCATATACCGAACGGGAGATGGCATCGGGAATTACCGAGATTGACCTAACCACGTCACCAATCAAAGAGGCACGCTTGATGGGGTCACGCTCGGTACCCTCAAGCAGGATTTTTGTCTTGAAACTGATGAAATCGGTCTCGTTGTCGGCAATATATTGCTTTAATTCGCTTGCGCTGTGTGTGCGTGCAAAACTATCGGGGTCTTCGCCTTCGGGCAAGAGCAGCACCTTGATGTTCAATCCCTCGGCTAGAAGCATATCGATGCCTCGCAGCGAGGCTTTTATTCCCGCCGAGTCACCGTCGTAAAGCACCGTCACATTAGTTGTGAAACGGTGAATGGCGCGAATCTGTCCCTCAGTGAGCGATGTACCACTCGAAGCCACCACGTTCTCGATGCCTGCTTGATGCATGGATATCACATCGGTGTACCCCTCCACAAGGAAGCATTTATCCTCCTTGACGATGGCACGCTTCGACTGGAACAATCCGTAAAGCTCACGATTCTTGACATAGACCGTTGACTCTGGTGAGTTGAAATATTTTGCAATGTCTTTTGTTTTCTTAAGGGTGCGGCCGCCAAAGGCGATAATCTTACCTGCAATATTCATCACAGGGAACATCACTCTGCCATGGAAGCGGTCAAAACCCTCACCGCGACGATCGTCGATGCACAGGCCCACGTCGAAGAGGTACTTCTTGTTGTAACCCTTGCCAGTTGCAGCGGTATAGAATGCCTTGCTGTCTTGTGGCGAATATCCCAAATGAAACTTCTTGATTGTGGCATCGTTGAATCCACGCTCATAGAAATAGCTCAGACCCACGTCTTTGCCTTCTTTACTGTTGAAAAGCTGGTCCTCAAACCATTGCGCAGCAAACTCGTTGATGACGAGCATACTCTCACGCTCGGTCTGAGCCGCCTTTTCTTCATTAGTGAGCTCTTTTTCGTGGATTTCGATATTATATTTCTTAGCAAGATAGCGCAGAGCCTCAACATAGGACATCTGCTCGTGCTCCATCACAAAATTTACGGGGCTACCGCCCTTACCACACCCAAAGCAGTGGCATATCTGCTTCGCGGGCGACACCATGAACGACGGAGTCTTCTCATCGTGGAATGGACACAGACCTTTAAAGTTCGCACCGCTACGGCGCAAACTCACAAAATCGCTCACTACATCCACAATATCGGCAGTGTCGAGTATCCTATCTACCGTCTCCCTGTCAATCATGACCACAAAGGTAGTAAAAAGTTATCAGTTATCAGTTATTAGTTATAAGTTTTTTTCGAAGTAGACGAGTTCAAGCTAAACAAATCAAAATAACTGACAACTTTTTTTGTGATATTGAGAATTTAGTTTATATTTGCAGTCGAACAGGCAGAGGTCTGTTCATTACATTGAGGATTTTTAAGAAGCGTTATGCTCATCAGTTAGTAGAAAACCTAGGAAATTTTCTGACGAAAACAATGATGACATAGTGCCTCTACGCTTATAGCGTGGAGTGCTATTGCCATTCAGTTTTCGAGGTTTTCCTAGGACCTTCTACTAAGGATGGCGTAGCAGTTCCACGTTTCTTTTTTATTGATTCGGCTTTTGGGGACTGGGGGCCAAGCAAATCATTTTTTAAATATGAAAAAATTATTATTACTCTTTGCCGCCATGCTCGTGGCAGTGGCAGCAACTCACGCTCAAACCCCAACCGCCACGCTCTCGCACGAGGGAACTGTGAAATGCTTTTATGGAAAAGAAGCCTTTGTAAATGCTGTAGCTCAGTCGGCCGATGGTGACAAAATCACTCTCTCCAGTGGTCTGTTCACCGCAACTGACATCGATAAATCCATCACAGTGAAAGGTGCCGGAATGAGTGCCGATACAATCAATCACATTGAGCCAACCGTGATTTCAGGAGATATAACAATTTCAGCATCAGATGTAACCGTTGAAGGTGCTTATTTGTCTTCTGCTTTAACTCTTAATCATTACAATAATATAAAGATAATAAGTTGTACTGTGGTCGGTCATATAAAGAATCAAAATCTTAGTAGCAAAGGAATGGTAAACAAGTTTTTTATTGGATCAAAGGCGTTGCATTCTTCAATTAATAGTTCTAGTAGTTCTTATAATCAAGGTTTAGACGTCAGATGTGACAGTATTAATTTTTATATAAATAATAGCTATGTGAGGTTATTACATAATTATGGAAGTCATAAAGCTACTCATATAGAAGCAACTAATTCTATTATAAGATTCGCTAATTCTTTAAGCATAAATAATTCTTCTTTTACAAATTGTATATTATGGTGTTATAATTCTGCTGGTTATCTTTCATCCTCTAACTATGCCTATTATTGCGTGGCCATTAATACACCGGATATGTTTGAATATATTGTCGCAGCCTACGGAACCGAAGTGGGTATTACAAATAAAACAGTATCAAATTTCAGTGACATCTTCAAGACATTTACAGGTTCAAATGATTCTGAATTTGAGGACTATAAACTTACCTCAGCCGCTGCTAGCACCTATCTCGGTGATAACGGCACTCAAGTGGGCATCTATGGTGGCTCGATGCCGTTTAATCCCATGGTTAACAATCCCTTTATCACCAAATGCACCGTTGCCGAGAAGAGTACTCCTCAAGGCAAGCTCAGTGTTGACATTGAAGTTAGACCTGCTCAATAAAAACTGTGTGTTATGAGTATGAAAACAAAACGTTTAACTTTGATGCTTGTGATGCTGGTAATTTGGCTTGGTGCAAGTGCAGTGACTTACACCTACCGCTATTGGTTTGACCAGGATGATGCTTATCCTAACATTGGCACGATGACGAGCAACAAGCTGCACCTCAATGTTGACGTGAGTGCTCTGGAGAGCACCATCCACACGTTCAACATTCAGGTACGCGATGCCAATGGCAACTGGTCATCGCCACGCATCGCCTATTTTGCAAAGCTCTCACCCTCCACGCTGAGAGGGTACTACTGGTTTGACAACGATAGCCTTTTGTCAAACGAAACTCCAGTGACCAACGGTATCCTTGAGATTGATGTCTCGGACTTAACCGAAGGTGTTCACTCGCTGCACTATGCCGCCATGAGCAGCGACGGTAGCATGACTGGCGTGAAGACACGCTGGTTTGTGCGTGCTCCTCTGCCCGCCGAGGCTCGTTCCTTGCGTTGCGCTTGGTCGTTCGATGGTGGAGAGACACAAATCGATACTTGTACCGTGGTTGACGGCAAAGCCATCCACCTCGACCTTGACGTGAGTGGACTGAGCTACGGTCGCCATCGTGTGGATATCATAATGCTCGATGAGAATGGCCATGCCACCAACGATGTGATGAGCTACTTCCTCGTTGTGGAGCCTGACCCATGCGACGTGAACTGCGACGGTGAGGTGACCGCTGCCGACATCACCGCTCTGTACGACTACCTGCTCAACAATGATATGGACTACTACGATACTTCTGATGTAACAGGAGATGGTCAAATCACAGCAGCCGATATTACCGCAGTCTATAACCGCCTACTTAACTCGAAAAAATAACAACAGAGAGACAGTCACGTTATAAAAACCCCAGTGTCGCAATCACGGCACTGGGGATTATTATTTATCATTACTATAAGGAGCGCAGGCTCTATTTGTGTATTGGTATGTAAGTACTGCGTTCACTTAAAGCAGAATTTTCTCTACTTGATTAAGTTTCCGAGTATGTCGCGGGTTATGGTTCTTGTTGCTGCGCTTGTGGCATTCTTAACGATTTTGCCAGTTGCTGAAGTAGAACTCTTGCGCTCTTTCTTGCCAGTAATAGTATTGGAAAGTTTGGTGCCTAGAATGGTGGCGATTGTTGCCGTCACAGCAGTAACGATAGCTTTCCAAATCTTGCTGAAAATGCCTGGTTTATTTTTTTTCTTCTCTTCTTCTTTAGCCAGTTTTTCGGCTTCTTTTGCTTCTTTTGCAGCCTGCTTCTCGGCTTCGGCTTTGGCGGCAGCCTCTTCAGCCTCTTTAGCCTCTTTCTCGCTCTCGGCCAGCAGCACCTCAAAAGCACTCTCACGCTCCTTTAATTCATCATACTTCCCATAAATCATCGAACGGTTGATGATTGTGTTACGGGTCATTGGGTCGATGGGGCCAATTTGGCTCAATGGGAAGAGAATCTTGGCACGTTCCACAATGGTAGGTGCGCCTTTCTCGTCGAGGAAAGAGACGAGCGCCTCACCAGTCTCGAGGTTAGATATTGCCTCCGAGGTATCGAAGTTCGGATTGGCACGGAAGGTCTCGGCAGCAACTTTCACAGCCTTAATGTCGCGAGGGGTGTATGCTCGCAGAGCATGCTGGATGCGATTACCTAGCTGGCCCAATACGATCTCGGGCAAATCGGCAGGACTCTGAGTAACAAAATAGATTCCCACGCCCTTGCTTCGCATTAGGCGGATCACCTGCTCAATCTTATCGACTAACGCCTTTGACGTATCATCAAAGAGCATGTGAGCCTCGTCAAAGAAGAAGATGAGTTTAGGCTGTGGCATATCGCCAACTTCGGGTAACTTGGTGTAGATCTCAGAGAGCAACCACAAGAGGAAGGTTGAGTAAAGTTTGGGATTGTGCTGCAATTCGTCGGCAGCGAGCACGCTCATCATGCCTTTGCCACCCTCGGTGGCGATAAGGTCGAAGATGTCGAACGACGGTTCGCCAAAGAAGTTTGCGCCACCTTGATCTTCTAGAGTGAGCAGCGAGCGCTGGATTGCACCCACGCTGGCACTTGACACGTTACCATACTTGGTAGTGTATTCTGCTGCATGTTTTGCCACATAGTCAAGCATGGCACGCAAGTCTTTAAGGTCATCAAGCAGTAGTCCGCGCTCGTCGGCAACCTTGAAGACGATGGTTAGCACGCCACTCTGTACATCGTTAAGTCCTAGCAGACGCGAGAGCAGCAATGGCCCCATGTTGGAAACGCGAGTGCGCATGGGATGACCTTGCTTGCCAAACACGTCATAAAATCTTACTGGACATCCCTCAAATGCCAGTTCTTCTTGATTTAGACCAAATTCAGGAATGCGCTTCTCTATAAAGCTTGATACTTTTCCAGGCTGACTGATGCCTGAGAGATCTCCCTTTATGTCGGCCATAAAACATGGCACTCCTGCTTGGCAGAAGCTTTCGGCAATCACTTGTAGCGAAACAGTTTTACCAGTACCTGTAGCACCAGCAATCAACCCATGGCGGTTAGCCATTTTCCCATTGATACATATTGCTCCGTTTGGACCGTGAGCAATATAAAATTGATTGTCTTTATACATGATTATTGCGGTTTTATTCTATTTTCCACAAAATTACAACATTATTATTAAAATCAAAATCATTTATAGTAAAAAATGCTTTTATTGTTAATAAGTTTTGTTATTAACACATTTTCTGTGATATCTAATGATTGTAATCATGGCGGTTGTGCCAAGCAGTTATAGGATTTTATTTAACTGGCGATTCTAAATTTGGGTTAAATTGGTTAATAGTGCTTAAAAGGAAGCAAATAAATGGCGTAAATGGTTTTTATTTAATTATTTATATGTAATTTTGCACCCGTTTTAGGGCCTGATTACTTGTTTGCCCTTTTATTTGATTATTAAGTTACTATATATCAAATCATAAACAACAAATTTACGACATGTTAGGAAAAACTAACGTTAAGTTTCGTCAGAGCATTGTTGTCCGTTTCTCGGGCGACTCTGGCGACGGCATGCAGCTTGCCGGCAACATTTTCTCAAGTGTGTCGGCCGAGATGGGTGAGATTATCTCTACTTTCCCTGACTATCCAGCCGAAGTGCGCGCCCCTCAGGGTTCGTTGAGCGGTGTGAGTGGTTTTCAGGTACACATCGGCCATGGTGTTCACACCCCTGGTGACGAGTGCGACGTGCTTGTAGCTATGAATCCCGCTGCTCTTAAGCAGAATGTTAAATTCTTGAACAAGAACGGCGTGGCCATCGTTGACATCGACTCGTTCAAGGGAATTGACCTCAAGAAAGCCGAGTTCACAACCGATGATCCTTACAAGGAGATTGGTCTGAAGACTCAAATTGTGGAGGTACCCATGACATCGATGGTGAAGGCAGCCCTCGAAGATAGCGGCATGGACTTCAAGTCGCAGATGAAGTGCCGCAACATGTTTGCTCTAGGACTCATCTGCTGGTTGTTCAATATGCCACTAGCTAGTGCACGCCGCTTCTTGCAACACAAGTTTGGAAACAAGCCTGCCGTGTTCGACGCCAACTGCAAAGTGCTTGAAGGAGGCTACGACTATGGCCACAACATCCACGCTTCGGTATCAAAATACCGTATCGAGACCGAGGACATGCGTCCTGGCATCTACGTTGACGTGAATGGCAACAAGGCCACCGCTTGGGGACTTATCCTCGCAAGCGAGAAGAGTGGACGTCCATTATACTTAGGCAGCTACCCTATCACTCCTGCCACCGATATCCTACACGAGCTTGCCAAGCGCCGCGACCTGGGCGTGAAGGCCTGCCAGATGGAAGATGAGATTGCCGGCATCTGCTCAGCAATCGGTGCAGCCTATGCTGGCAGCTTGGCAGTGACCAGCACCAGCGGTCCTGGTCTCTCACTTAAGAGCGAGGCTATGGGCCTAGCAGTGATGTCGGAGTTGCCACTAGTTATTATTGATGTTCAGCGTGGTGGCCCATCAACCGGTATGCCCACCAAGACTGAGCAGACCGACTTGCTTCAAGCCCTCTATGGCCGCAGCGGCGAGTGCCCACTAGTAGTAGTTGCAGCATCATCACCAACCGACTGCTTCCACATGGCATTTGAGGCAGCACGCATTGCTATTGAGCACATGACACCAGTAATCTTGATGACCGATGCCTTTATCGCCAACGGTTCAAGTGCTTGGCGAGTGCCCGAAGTAGGCGACTATCCAGAAATTAAACCAAACTTCGTCCCTGAAGAAAAAGAAGGCAGCTGGCACGCCTATAGCCGTAACGACGAGCTAGTGCGATACTGGTCATTCCCTGGCGTTGAAGGAAAAATGCACCGCGTGGGTGGACTGGAGCGTGACTATGATACAGGCGTCATATCCAATAGCCCTGAGAACCATGAGCGCATGGTAAAGACCCGCGCCCAGAAGATTGCCAATGTTGCAAACCATATCCCCGAGCTTGAGGTTAAGAGCGAGCATGAGGGCTGCGATACCATTATCGTTGGCTGGGGCGGCACTTACGGACACATCTACACCGCCTACGAGCACATGAACAAAGCAGGCAAGCATCTCGACTTTGCACAATTCAACTACATCAACCCTCTGCCCCGTAACACACGTGAGGTACTTACAAAATACAAGACTGTGATTGTGGCAGAGCTCAACAGCGGACAGTTTGCCACCTACCTGCAGAGCCAGATTCCTGAGCTTAATATTAAGCGCATCAACAAGGTGCAGGGACAACCGTTCCTCGTTAATGAGATTGAAGAAGGTATAACTAAAATCATGGAGGGCAAATAATCATGACACAGACATATAACAATCCAGAACCAAAAGATTATAAGAATGATGTAGCAGTGCGCTGGTGCCCAGGCTGTGGCGACCATGCTGTTCTTAATGTACTCCACAAGGCAATGGCAGAGCTTGGCGTTCCACCACACATGATTGCAGTGGTATCAGGAATTGGATGCAGCTCACGTCTCCCCTACTATATGAACACCTACGGATTCCACACCATCCATGGTCGTGGCGGTGCTATTGCCACTGGTGTTAAAGTGGCAAACCCACAGCTTACCGTGTGGCAGATTTCGGGCGATGGCGACTGCCTCGCCATTGGTGGCAACCACTTTATCCATGAGGTGCGTCGTAATGTGGATCTAAACTTGCTGTTGCTCAACAACAAGATTTACGGTCTTACTAAGGGACAATTCAGCCCAACTAGCGATCGTGGCTGCATATCGAAGTCCTCACCTTACGGCACTACCGAGGATCCATTTATTCCTGCTGAGCTGGTGTTTGGTGCCCGTGGCACATTCTTTGCCCGCGGCATCGACGTAGAACTGAAAATCAACCAGGAAATAATGGTAGAAGGCGCTCGACACAAGGGCTGCTCGGTGATTGAGATTCTGCAGAACTGCATGATTTTCAATAATGGCATCCACAACCGCATTACCGACAAGGCAGTGCGTGCTAACCGCACCATACACCTTGTGCATGGCGAAAAAATGCTCTTTGGCAAAAACCGTGATATGGGTCTCGTGCAAGATGGTTTCGGTCTTAAGGCCGTACGCCTTGACGATGGCGATTACACCATCGACGACGTTCTCATCCACGATGCTCACTGCCAGGACAACTTCCTGCATCAGCAACTAGCTATGATGGACGGCACTAACCTGCCCGTGGCACTCGGTGTTATCCGCGACGTTGACGCTCCAAGCTACGAGACTGATGTCACAGTGCAGATGCGAAAGATCCAAGCAAAACACCGCTACCGCAACCTCCGTGACATGATTCTCGACGGCGACACATGGGAGCGCAGATAATTTTGATTAGATATTAAAGGGAAATAATTTTGAGAAAGAGCACCATTGTGTGCCGAATGTTGCGATGTCATCGCAACTAATCAATAATCACACCGAAGCGATAGCGCATCTGCGTTATCGCTTCAGTGTATATCGGCAACCAGGAAGTGTTGCTATCACACCTTTAGTGTCGAGCTCAACAAGGATCGCCATGAGGCGGTAGATGGGCATCGCCATTAGGCCGGCAAGGTCGTTGATGTGCTGGTCACCATTCATGCGCAGGATATCTACCACCTTTTGTTGCTCGGCAGTCAACTGCGGGAACAACTCAAGTTCCTTTGCTTGCTCAGGGATAAGTCTAGATTCCCATCGCATGGCTTTAACCAAATCTTCGGCACAAGTGATTGCAGCAGCTTGATTGTTCATAATCAGACGATTGCACCCTTTGGAAAACTCGTCAGTAACACGTCCTGGCACGGCAAAAACGTCACGGCTATAGCTTGCAGCAATATTGGCAGTCACCAATGCCCCACCCTTGTTGGCACTCTCCACCACAACAGTGCAGTCGCTCAATGCAGCAATAATACGATTTCGCGCCAGAAAGTTGCCACGATGTATCTGGTCTTGACTGGTATAGTCGCTAACCACTGCTCCACCCTGCTGCACAATATGAGCCGCATCATCGCGATGCTCAGCAGGATAAATCTTGTTAAGACCGCACGCCTGCACTCCCACAGTAGGCACCCCATATTTAAGTGCAGCACGATGGGCATTTATGTCGGTACCATAGGCTAGTCCGCTCACTATCACCAAGTCTCCCTCAAGCATTTTGGAGAGATCTTCGACCAACTTATCGCAAAACGTGGCGCCATAATGTGTGCTGCGGCGTGTACCCACTATACTAATAACGTGTTTTGCATTAAGATCGCAGTCTCCTATCGAATAAAGCAATATTGGCGCATCAGGGGCATTGAGGAGACGCTTTGGATAGTTGTCGTCGGTGAAATAAAGAACTTTCACTTTCTTTTGTTCCACAAAACTCAACTCAGTCTCGGCTTTTCGTAGCACCTCGTCACGGAAGCAGCTTTCCCACACCTTGCTTCGGCTACCAGTGATAGACTTGAGCTCGCGCTCGCTGATATCAAAAAAGTCCTTCTCACTTGGTATGATATCAAGCAGACGCTGTGCGAGCTCCACACCCATACCACGAATGCCAGCAAAAGCCATACGGTACAATATGTCGGGATCACCTACAGCCATTTCTCAAATTTCTCAAAAAGTTTCTCGCCACGCGAGAGTTTGCCATCCTCAAGGCTTACCACAGTCACAACTGCGCTAACTGCCATCTCGCCAGTATATTTATTGCGTATGTCTTGATGGAATACAAACCTCACACCTTTCTTCTCAACCCATAAACTGCTAAGCATCACATCGCCACTGCGCAGCGGAATTTTGTAATCGATCTCCACACGACTAAGCACAGGAATTATGCCATCGGCACTCATCTCTTTGAACGAGTACCCAGCCCAGCGGCAGAACTCATGACGAGTCATTTCAAGATAGTGAAGATAATTGGCATTATTGACAATGCCCTCGCTGTCAAGCTCATAGTCTCGAACGGCGATTTCAAGAGTATAGATATATTCGTTGTTTTCCATCAGGTGTTTTTTTCAAACTAAATGCAAAGATAAAGTATTTTCTTCAAAACACATTCACGCACCTTCTAATTGTGAATAACTTTTTATGACTCACTACAATTAGCACTTCTTGTTTTGAAGTGTGGACAAAACAAGATTCTTGCAAAAAAACTGAGAACTTATTACTTATAACTGAAAACAATTTACTACCTTTGTAACGAAATTACATCTCCATAACACTTTTATGATATGAAACACTCTCATTTCAAGCATATTATCCTCGCTGCGTTGTTGGCAATCATCATTGTGCCAATTTCATTGACACAGGTTACTATCAACGACAACCGCCGACCACAACCTGAGCCAGAGAAAAAAGTTGAGACCACCGACAATGGCGGTGAATCGGCCAACAAAGAAGGTGGCAATAAAGAAGCGACTTCAAGCGAAAACCAATCCAATAACGCCAACAAGTCGGCAAGTTCTCGCTCAAACAATTCATCGGTAAACGCAGCCGACAATGCCAACAATTATGTTGACCCCAAAAAGCCTGATTCGCCCAATCAAGACTACAGTACCGGTAGCAACAGCTCCAACCTGCAGTCACACCAAGAGGTGGAAATGAGAAGCTATGGCTACCGCATCCTCGTCTATTACACCAACAAGTCGAAGAACGCTAAAGCCAACGCACAAAAGCGCGCTAAAGACATCACAATGAAATTCCCACAATATCAGTTCTATTTCACCTACAAAGCTCCCACCTGGAGACTAAGAGTGGGCGACTTTGTAGATGAAGAGTCGGCACATAGGGCACTTAAGCAGCTGAGACAAGCCTTCCCTATGTACTCCAAAGAAATGACTATTATTCACGACAACATTAATGTGTGGAAATAATGAGCAACAACAAAGTACCACAATACGACAACAAGCTAGTTGACGAACTGGCATCACACATAAAATCCATTATCGAGTTGCTGGGCGAAAACCCCAATCGTGAAGGACTGCTCAAAACACCTCAACGAGCAGCCAAAGCACTTATCGACAATACAAGCGGCTATCATAGCGATGCCGAGCAACTCATCAAGCAGGCCATTTTCTCCCACGATGGACAACAAATGGTCATCGTAAAAGACATAGAATTCTACTCCCTGTGTGAGCACCACATCCTCCCCTTCTACGGTACATTCACCATTGGTTACATCCCCAACGGTGAAATCGTGGGACTGAGTAAACTTGCACGCGTAGTCGAAACCTATGCCCGCAGGCTCCAGGTACAAGAACGACTTACCAAGGAGGTGTGCGACATCGTCAGCACAAGCCTCAAAAACAAAGGAGTGATTGTAGTGTGTGAAGCTGCACACATGTGCATGAAAATGAGAGGTATCGAGAAACAACAGTCAACAACCATCACAATGCACTATTGTGGTGATTTTGAGAACGTTGAACTGCAACAACGATTTTTTGCGCTTACTCAAGCAAAAAAATAATCAAAAAAAGTTGCCAAAAATTTTGCCAGTTCAAAAAAAAGCACTACCTTTGTACCCGCAATCTGAAAATCATAGATGATTGCAGTTTGCGACAGTAGCTCAGTTGGTAGAGCGCGACCTTGCCAAGGTCGAGGTCGCGGGTCCGAGTCCCGTCTGTCGCTCCAGGTCTTTGAAACATCATTTGCGACAGTAGCTCAGTTGGTAGAGCGCGACCTTGCCAAGGTCGAGGTCGCGGGTCCGAGTCCCGTCTGTCGCTCCAGGTTTTAACCTCATGTCCAGGTGGCGGAATTGGTAGACGCGCTACTTTGAGGGGGTAGTGCCCGATTGGGCGTGTGAGTTCGACTCTCATCTTGGACACAAAATAAGCCGCTGAAATTCAGCGGCTTATTTTTTATACTATAGCCCCCACTATCATCTTGAAAGCCCATTGTCACTCAATCAGTAAGGCATAAATGAATCTGAGAGCGCAGCATCCACTTCTCTGCCGTGCAAAGGGCGTAAAAAGGAATACAATCATTGCTATCACATTAATAGCAATTGCGATAACAACAATAATCGGTATCCCAAACAACGTCACTTAAAGCATGGGTATATTATTCAGGGAACTTAAACATCACTAACAATTCAGACACTAATTTGTTGGTTCTTTCTTTAATATCTTCAATAGTCCAAGAATCTCTTTCTGCAATTTCGCTGTTAATCTCAAGTCCATTCTTATAACCTATAAAGTGCTTTCCATTTTTACTTTTTCTATCACGCTTTTTATCAAAAGCCATATTACTCAAAGCGCTATTATATCCAGTAATAGTCATATTACCAAGTTTGTGGACATATTGAACTCGATAGTCCTCTGCCAACTTTTTATCGCCATTGGCAATCATGTCAACCCACTCTTGAGGAATATTATCACCTTCAGGAAAAATGTGTTCAATAGTCCAAATATATTTATAACTACTTTCAGAACGAGCCCATAAATCAATCCAGGTTTCTTTTGTCATATATTTCTCAGCCAAAGCACATAATAAATAACGAGCTGCACCTGTATTCTCTTTATATAAATCACCCTGAAGGCTTCTTGAAAAACGTTCATCATCAGCAACGTTATCTTTCAAAGATTGCTTAATGAAAGAGAATAAATTAATACCCGTGAGAACCTCTGTTTCGATATGTTCAGTAATCTCCATAAAAATGCGTGTCATATCACGGGTTCCAGGAAAATCTGTAACATTACGCCGAACAAAATAAATGACCAACAATTCTATAATTTCTTTAATGCAATTATCATCAATCTTAAGAGCCTCTTGCTTTTTAAGCAGATACAATAGTAATAGATAACTGGGAGCAGCTTGAATATGCATTAGGTCTAATAATGGCTTTCTCCATTCTTGTCGTGTTTTGTTGGTATCGATAAACTGTGAATAAATTTCTCCACACGTAACAATTTCGTTCAAGAAATTGGGTAAGTTATAGTTTATCAGACTCTCATAAATGCTTAATAAATTCGACTTTGTAGCAACATAGCCTAAAGGTTCCTTTGACTTCTTGTTTTCTGTTCTGAACGGCTTATTAAGTTCATATTTAAAAGCATTATAATATTGACGGAAAAAGCGTTCTTGTGTTTGATAGTTGTCAGTAAGATAGCCAAGTAAAGACTGCCAACGCTTGTAACAATCATCAACTGTCAAACCACATTTTTCAGCACGTGCCATTATCAGGTTTTTCATCAATTCTATACTGGTTAAAGGCAACCCACGATTATTGAGGGATTCAAAAAGAATATATGCATCAGAATGACTTGAAACCTCTATTTTAACAAGCATGGCATTGAAAACCTTATTTACAATGTCCATCAATACATTAATTTTGTCTTGTGGATTGACAGTAATATCGCGATCTATTAATTCGTTGAAATATCTTCGAGCCCTCCCCATCTTTCGCAGGCCCCATTTACTCGGTTTTGCTGCATAATCCAGAATTCCGAGTTCATACATGGTATAATTGAAATCCTCAAAATTATTATTCTGTACTTGTGGAACCAACGCAAGACCATTGTCTTTAGAAACTTTACATTTAAGAGATTTACTTATATCAGAAAGTATATCTCTATCATCTTCTGGAATCATATCGACCTGCTTGTTTAATTTGTCATAAAGAGTGGCAAGTAACAAGCATATTGTAGTTAATCTTTGTTGTCCGTCAATGACTTCGAGTATAGGATAGTTTGAATCTCCATTATTTATACAAATTATAGAACCAATGAAGTAACCTTCTGAATTCTCCATAATATCATTATATAGAGAATACCACTCATTATAACTCCATGTATATTCACGCTGGTACTTTGGTATCTTATAGTAGAAAGAAGAATTCTTTTTAAAAATCTCGTTAATTGGGTATTTGTTAACTGTATTTATCATAAAACAAAAATTATAGAAAGAATTTTATCATGATTAAGAATTGCAAATATACTAATTTATTCAGATAAAAAGTAGTGATAGTTAAACAAATAACTTAGATATGACATAAATTGCCATACTTTTGATATTTTTTCTCAAATAATTTGCTGAGGACCAATTCCTGGATTAGTTTCTCTAGTTCGAAAATAATACGAATAGAGAAGCCAAGGAAAATGCAATCTACATCGCAATCGCCGTCGGTGTTGATGACGAGGTCAGGGATTGCTGAGGAGAACAAGAGCTCGTGAGATTCAGTGTGTCATTGTAGAGAAGCGAGCGAACCTCTCAGGCTTCGCCGAGGCAATGCTCAAGCGAGCTTGGCGCTTCCTCGGCTTGCACTGTTTTCATCGGTACGGCAATTCTATCAGTCAAGTTGGCGGTTAGTGTTCCACCATCCTTGTGACCGCTCAACATCAATAACGGCGGTCTGGAGTAATCAAACGAGGACTAACAAATCTACAGAGCGCAGAAAGTGGGATTCTGAAACATTTGCTGCAAATAAAATCTGAGATTTTGGAATTTCTTCTGTGGTATTACACGTCTTTTGTTGCCGTGGAGTTACACGTTATTTAGTGTGACA
>JAEEGL014228229.1_pt1 | contig 95525 bp, 58 predicted proteins | sample 9134231 | NCBI WGS metagenome assembly JAEEGL01 (sample SAMN16246548, study PRJNA631951) | gut metagenome | biome: gut microbiome; feature: rumen; material: fiber-attached | host: Bos | place: Iran: Karaj | collected 2018-10 | reverse complement strand
CTCTTTTCCTGTCAGTTTATCCATTTCTTTCAACTATTCATTTAGTTCAACGCTACAAAGTAATACCTTTTTGCCGACATATCCAAGCGAATGGAACTATTTAACAAATTTTCAGTTCATTCCCTTAGGTCAGTACGTCGTGCTCCCTAATCATCTTAAAGGCATGCTGCATCCGTTTGAAAATATCTTGTTCTCCGATAAGGCACGCATATTTCCCTACAGAGGCTGGTTAAAGGCGCTTCGCTAAATGAAAAATGAAGATACAGCATGCCTTAATGAAAAAGATTGTTACCCTTAAGAGAAAAGGAAGACCTTGCTATGAAGTCGGGAGTAGGTCTTTGCTTTGTGCGAAATCTGGAGCAAGGAAAGCCAACGTTAAGGATGGATAAGGTAAACCAGCCTCCTTTTCTTTTGCTTGCAGGTAGATGGGGTAGTCCTTGCCGAACGGAAGGATTTTCAGCTCCATGTGCTTGCCGATGAGGTCGGAGAGACGGACGAGCGTGGGCTTGCCGTTCCAAAAATTGTATTCGACAAGGATGCCGTCTGCATAGATGCGGGCTGCGTCGCCTTGATAAGATATTTGCAGATAGAGATCGAGGTTCTCGTTCAGTTCGTTGAGGCTGATGATGGTTCATGTGGCTGCTTTCTCCCAATCACTCTCTGTGGGCATCGAGAGTGCCGAGGACATCATTGCTGACCTCGAACAGGCAATGGCAAAGATGTAACGCTCAAAGCAATTGTTTATATCAAATAGATGGCGCACCAGCTTGTGAACAACAGGCTGGTGCGCCATCTATTTTTGGCACTTCTTGTATCGTTTGTTACTCCCTTCTTATATCACATTTTAGGCAGTGTAACAACCTCTGAATCGGTGTGAGTCACACCGATGGTGCCGGTCTGAGTCACACCGGGTAGGTCGGTCTGAGTCACACCGATTTTGAGGTAGTGGAGGAGGGGAAGAAGAGGACCCCTTTTGGGATAATACCGTTTATTGGGGAAGTGCTTGGGTCGTTCGTTCAATCACCTTGATGCCATCGAGTGAGAGAAGCACTCCGTTGGAGGCTTTGTCCAGTTCGGCTCGCTGCTCCTTCTGCAAATAGATGGGGTAGTCTTTGCCGAGGGGCAGGATGCGGAGTTCCACCTTCTTGCCCACAAGGTCGGAGAGGCGGACGAGCATGGGCTTGCCGTTCCAGAAGTTGTCCTCCACCAGTTGGCCGTCAGCGTAAATGCGGGCTACGTCGCCTCGGTAGGCTATCTCTAAATACAAATCAAGATGCTCGTTCAGCCCGCTGAGACCTATGATGTTCCAGACCGCTGCTTTGTCAAAGTCACTCTCAATGGGTTGTGCCGCCACTTTCTGACTGCCCATCTCCACGTTTCGCAAGCCTCCGTTTTCTTTAGTCAAGACGTAGTTGACAGGGGTGGGGAGTGCTTTCCACGTCTCCTCTATGATGCGGTCACCATTTTTGTAGAGGATGCCGTTGGAGTAGTAGAGTTTGCCATCAATCTTGTAGGCTGTCCATGCTTTCTCTCTGGAGAGGACACAGAAGGTCGTACCTCTTTCCGTGAAGGGTTTGTTGAGTTTGGCGGTGATTACCTTACCATTGATGCAGAGTTGAGGCTTCTTCCCGTCGATGGCGATAAAGTAGAGGATGCCATCAGCTTGGCAGAAGGGCTCTACGGTTGCCCAGTCGATGCACGTTGAAAGTTGAGAGTCGACAGTTGAAAGGTGCCAATTGCGTGGGGTGATGTAGGAGGTACCTCCCTCGTTATGTATTTTTACATAGTCGTTGTAGAACTCGAAGCATCCGCGACGGGCATAGTGCTCATTGAGCGTATCTACTTCCATCAGACTCAGTTTGTCGCCCCAGTCGGCCAGGAACTGGTGCAGGAGCCTGCTTTCGTGCCATGCTGTCCAGTTGGGTTGCCCCATCTCGCCGAGCGGTGCTTGAAAGTCGTAGGTCATGTGGGGCATGTCGTTGTAGTTCGTCACCTTCGTGGCTTGTGTTTCCGCCATTGTGTGTTTCGGGTTGTAGGGGTTTGTTCCGCCATGATACATGTAGTAGCCAGGGAGATTGGAACCGGAACCCAACTTGCAGATGGCGAGCGGCTTCACCTCTTTGCCGCTCATGTTGATGCGACGGTGGTACGACGGCATCATGCCGCCGCCCAACTCGCAGGTGAGGTAGGGGTAGGCAAGGTCGCGGGTGCTCATCTCCGTGTCTTGATTTTTGCCCAATGCTTCGGTGGCGATGACGGCAGATAATCTGGTGTCTTTCATGATGAACGCTTTGGGGTAGTCGCCGGGCATGTCTTTGAGTTCTCTGTCCCAGAATCCGTCGGCATAGTCGCCATACAGTGGCAGCATCTGGCCAAACTCTTCCTGTCCGTTCAGCTTGGGCCATCCCGTGCGGGTGTAGAAAGGTGTGTCGAAACCAGCCTCCACGGCCAAATTCTTCAGCGCCATGTAGTAACTCCACGGGCCGCGGCACTCGTTTTCAATCTGCACGCCAACGATGGGACCACCTTGTTTCCAGAGCAATCCGTTTACCTGTGTGAAAATGTTGTTGTAGAGTTTCCTTGCAGCCTCCATGAAACCCGTTGCTTGCGACCTCAGTTTGTACTGCTTGGGGTCGGCAGCAGCCTTGTCTGTCAGCCACACAGGGAAACCTCCTTGATATACCTCTCCATGACAGAAAGGACCGATGCGCAGCACCACGGGCAAGCCTTCTTCTTTGCAGATTTCGATGAAGCGTCGCAGGTTCTTGTTGCCGCTCCAGTCCCACTTTCCCTCTTCTTCCTCGTGATGAATCCAGAATACATACGTGGCGATGATGGTGATGCCGCCTGCCTTCATCTTCTGAATCTCACGCTTCCACTCCTTTTCGGGTACACGGGCATAGTGAATCTCGCCCATCACGGGCAACACGTGCTTGCCGCCAATGATGAAGCCTCGTGAATCGACCTCGAACTTCCCCCCGTCAGGGTTGGTGTTGGTGCCGAACTTGAAAGTCTCTTGGGCTGAAAGGGTGATGAAGGTAGTAAAAGCAAGTAAAATAAATAGGATTTTCTTCATATGGTTAGTTGATTGCTCATTTGTTTTAAAAAAGGGGGAACTAAAATTTTTAGCTCCCCCTTTTTTTACTTTTTGTATTATCCCAGCTTATCCAGTTCAGCTAAATTCTTTGCTACATCTTCGTCTGTGACTGTGTAGTTCTGCAGGTCACCGTTGATGTAGGCCTCGTAGCTTGGCATGTCGATGAGACCGTGACCAGAGAGGTTGAAGAGGATGACTTTCTGCTCGCCCGTCTCCTTGCACTTCTTGGCCTCGCGGATGGTGGCGGCAATGGCATGGGTGCTTTCAGGAGCTGGGATGATGCCCTCAGTACGAGCGAAGAGCATGCCAGCCTCGAAGGTCTCCAGCTGTGGAATGTCCACACCCTTCATCAGTCCGTCCTTGATGAGTTGCGAAACAATCATGCCAGCACCGTGGTAGCGCAGACCTCCAGCGTGGATGTTGCTGGGCTTGAAGTTGTGACCCAGCGTGAACATGGGCAGCAATGGTGTGTAGCCAGCCTCGTCACCGAAGTCGTAGCGGAACTGACCGCGTGTGAGTTTTGGACAACTGTCTGGCTCGGCAGCGATGAACTCGGTCTTCTTGCCGTCCTTGAGGTTGTGGCGCATGAAGGGGAACGAGATACCGCCAAAGTTGGAACCACCGCCGAAGCAGGCAATCACCATGTCGGGATACTCACCAGCCATCTCCATCTGCTTCTCAGCCTCCAGTCCGATGATGGTCTGATGCAGACCCACGTGGTTCAGCACAGAGCCGAGGGTGTACTTGCAGTTTGGAGTGGTTGTTGCCAGTTCCACAGCCTCAGAAATAGCCGTGCCGAGAGAGCCTGGATGTGTTGGGTCCTTTGTGAGGATGTCCTTACCTGCACGGGTGGACATCGAAGGAGAACCTGTCACAGCTGCACCAAAAGTGCGCATGATGCTGCTGCGGTAAGGCTTTTGCTGCATGGTGAGTTTCACTTGATAAACGGCAGCATCCAAACCATAGATTTTGGCAGCATATGACAAGGCTGCACCCCACTGGCCAGCACCAGTCTCTGTGGTTACATTTGTAGTACCCTCCATCTTGGCATAGTAGCACTGGGGCAGGGCAGAGTTAATCTTGTGCGAACCGAGTGGGTTGACACTCTCATTCTTGAAATAGATGTGGGCAGGTGTGCCAAGTGCCTCTTCCAGACCGTAGGCACGTACCAGCGGTGTGCTACGATAGAACTTATATTTGTCCAGCACTTCCTCGGGAATGTCAATCCAAGCATGTTCAGTGTCCAGTTCCTGCACACAGCACTCACGGGGGAAGATATGTGCCAAATCGTCCACACCCAATGGCTGCTTCGTTGCAGGGTGGATGGGTGGCATGGGCTTGTTCGGCATGTCTGCCTGAATGTTATACCACTGTGTTGGAATCTCGTTCTCCGTCAGGATAAAGCGTTTCTGTTTTGTGCTCATTGTTGTTGTTAGGTTTTTAAGTAAAGTTGAAAAACTGGGACAAAGGTACAAAAGAATTAGGAATGAGGAATCAGGAATGAGGATTTATTTGTTCTTTCGGTGCGTTTTTCAACGAAAAAGTAACAAATCTCATTCCTGATTCCTCATTCCTAATTCTTTTCCGTACCTTTGCACCCGCAAATTCACAAACTTATGATAAATGGACTCTACACAATATTGTTACTGATAGGCAGCAATATCTTCATGACTTTGGCGTGGTATGGACACCTCAAGTTGCAGCAGATGAACATTTCCAACAGTTGGCCCTTGTGGTTAGTGATTATCTTTTCGTGGGGCATCGCCTTCTTTGAATACTCCCTGCAGGTGCCAGCCAACAAGCTCGGTTTCGTTGGCAATGGTGGTCCGTATTCCCTCGTGCAACTGAAGGTGATTCAGGAAGTTATCTCCCTCACCGTCTTCACCGTCATTGCCTCCTTCATGTTCCAGAGCGAACATCTCCACTGGAATCATGCCGCTGCCTTCCTTTGCCTCGTGGCAGCCGTCTATTTCGTTTTCTGGAAATGATGGAATGAAAAGAACATGGAAAAAAGCCACCGTTGGAAAGGGTTTCTCAACGGTGGCTTTTTATGCCTACATGTCTATGAAGGTGCGCAGGGTGGCTGCTCCCAGATGGTTGATGTCGAGTCGGTTCACTTCGGCCAGATGCTTTTCTGCTTTTTCCTTGTTGCCCATGCCGAGATAGCCGAGGGCGAGCATGTAGTGGCAGTGGATGCGGTTCTGGAGGTCGAGGTCGCCATCCCAAACGAGGAGGTCGGGCAGGGAGACGGCAAAGTAGTCCATCGTAATGTGATCGAAGAAGTGTTGCTGGCCGTAGTTGATGAGTTTGTGGAAGAGGCTTCGTGCCTTGTCCTCCTGACCCAACGCACGATAGCACAGGCCTGCATAGAAGATTTTGTCGGGTTTGGCATCGTTGTAGTACATAGCGGCAGCAGGTTCGGTGGGACCAACGGTGCCCTCCTCATAGCGTCCAAGGAAGTAGAGGAAGTCGTTGTCTTGTGCGCCGTAGAGTTTGCCTTCGCCCAGCGAGTGGGGGAAAATGAGACATTCTTCCAAAAGATGTTTTGCCTCCGTGTCGTCAGGCTCTCTCTTCAACAGTCTTTTGGCAATTTCCAGACGACTCATCTGATACTGTCCGCTCACCTTGCCTTCGCCACCTTCCCATGGATGGAAGACGTGGTTGTCGATGATGGCTTTGGCTTCTTCGTAGCGACCGAGCAGGTTGAGCAGGGTGGCGTGTTCGAGGATGAGGTCATCACGCTGGGCGACGAGGGGGGGATGTGCCTCGTAGTTCTGGAGGCGTTCGGCATGCGGACGCTGGAGTTTCTTGTAGAGTTGGTCGAGTTCCATGAAGACACGAGCATCCGACTGGTCGAGGGTGAAGGCGAGTTCCATCTCCTGCAGGGCGCGCTCGCTGTCCTTCTCCTTATTGTAGTAGAGCAGGGCGAGGTTGCGATGCACGGTGGGGAAGGACGGGTCGAGTTGTTCCGACTGCTCCCAGTATTTCTTAGCAAGGTCGTACTGCCGCTTGTCGTAGTAGAGGCATCCGAGGTAGTAGGGGGCTTTGGCGCCTTTGGGGTTGAAGTAGGTGGCAGTTCTCAGCACTTTGACATCTTCCAAGCGATTGGGGAAACAGCAATAACTGTTCGCTTGTTCTGCCTCAGCAAAGCAGGCCTTGGCTTCTTCATCTTTGCCTTGTTCCACCTTGAAGTATCCTATGTAATATAATGTTAGGGGCGAAGCCTGTGTCTGCCTTTCGGTCACGGCTGGGAGGGTGAGCACATCGATGGCCTCTTGCCACAGCCCTGCCTGTGCATAATCGAGTGCCAGTTCGTGGTAGTTGTAGATATTGCCGTGCATCATCTCCACCATGCTGTTCAGAACTGTCTCGTCTTGGGTCAGCAGGTGTTTCTCAAAGAGGATGCCGTAGTTGAAGTGGTCGAGTTGGAGTGATTCCTCGCAGAAGGTAAGTGCTTCGTGGTTTCGCCCAAGCTTCCGCAGTATTGTAACCTTCAATGCTCGTGCCTTGTGGTGGCAACTGTTGAAGATGAGGCAGCGGTTCAGTTCGTCGAGGGCATCGTCGTAGCGTGCTTCTGACGTGCTGATGCAAGCGGCTTCGAAGTAGCCTGCATCTGCCCACGCCTTGTTCCATGTGGATTTCCAGAAGAGCTCGTAGGCATGGAACTTATCTCCTTGGAACTTCTGTGTCAATGCCAAGTTGAAGATGGCTTCCCCGTCGTAGGGGTTAGGGTTGCGCTTTTGCCATATCTTTACGGCTTTGCGCAGATAGGTTTCAGCCTTGTCGAAGCAGCCACGGCGCAGATACCAAAGTCCTGTCTGGTTGAGGCAACGCACATCGTTGGGGTCGCGGCGCAGGGCTTCCTCGTAGTAGTCGAGGGCTGACCATGTGGCATGGCGGTATTGCTCCAAATGGAGGCCTGTGAGGTAGAGTTGGTCGTTGGTCTTCGTGTCCTCTGGCGAGAGGGCGGCTTCGGCTGCATCGGGGATGGGACGGATGTCGTCGGGTTCAGCTTGCCAGGTTAGGTTGCCAACGGTGAGAATGAGGTTGCAGAAAGAGGTGCCTTTCACGTCCACTGTCTCCTCAAAGACCTCCTCAGGCGATAATGTAACGGTCTTATGGTAATATTCTTCTCCCTGTTTGTTGATCAGACGAATCTGTACCGTCTGCTTCGAGGTGGCCAACACCTTCATTCTCACACCACCTTCGCTCTCTTCGATATTGAGGATGAAGTCTTTCGATGCTTGCTTCACGATGCCCAGTTCACGGTAGGGCATGAAGTATTGGGTGAACTGCTTTTCTTCGTAAGGCATGAGCCACGTGAAGTCGGGCTGGTTCTCGGTGTAGACACCAGCCATGAGTTCGATGTAGGGGCGGAAACCGGTGCGGATGGTTCCGATAGGTAAATCATCGGAGGCGATGGCTTCGTCGGTGAGGTTGCGGTCCCAGGCGCGGCCGAAGTCGCCGTTGCCCCAGGTCCATTGTTTCTTGCCGGGGGAGAAGTGGTGGGAGGCAACGTGGAGCATGCCGCCGTGGGTGTCGTTCTCGTAGCCGCCTTCGAAGTTGTACTTGGAGTTGACGGCCATGTAGGAGGTGGGCACCTTGATGTTCTTGTAGTTGGAAATGTCCACACCGGCCGAGTAGTCCATTTTGTAGTAGGTGCCAGTGGCGATGGGGAAGGAGGAGACGGCACGTTTCCCGTGGTCGAATACCGCATTCACGTCGGGTGGAAAGACGCTCTGGTAGTCGTCGTTCACCTCCACGGCTGGATTTGCCCACCAAAGGAATGTCTGCGGGAGCGGGGTACGGTTGCTCACACGCCCCTGAATCTCCAGATAGGCACAGCCAGGGCGCAAGGTGAAGCCAGCCATGCCCTTCTGATGGAACATGCGCTCCATCTCGTTCACCCAAACCGTCACGCTTCCGTCAACATTCTCCACGATGGTGCTGTCCACGGGCATGTAGGTGGATGGACGGTGATGCTGCGGCCAGTTGAATTCGATGCCTCCTGAAATCCATGGGCCAGCCAAGCCCACGAGTGCGGGTTTGATGACGTGGTTGTAGTAGACAAAGTGGCGCTGCTTGATTTTGTCATATGCCATCTGCACTCGGCCACCCAGTTCGGGCAGAATCATCACTTTGATGTACTCATTCTCCAGATAGATGGCTTGCCACTCCTTGTCCACCTTCTCATCGCTGATGCTTTCGATGACGGGATAAGGATACACCACGCCACTGCTGCCCTGATACACGCGCTTCTCGAGGAAGATGGGGTTTTTCTCGGGCGTTCCTGTTTCGTAGGTGGGAATGACCACCTGTTCTTTCCATGCTTTGACTGACATTGTTATGCTGATTGTTTAGTTAGTTCGTGAATAGTCGGTGAAGTTGTTCAGAAGTGATAAGCGACTCCTTCTGTGGCGTTGACCCCATTCCGTTTGTGGAGGAGAGGCGTCACCGTTAGTGGAGGAGTGCCGACCTTGTTAGCGAGTGAGTTCCTTCTCCAGTTCTGTCAGGCTCTTTCCCTTCGTTTCGGGACAAGTCCTGAGGAGGTAGATGAAGGCGCAGAGGCAGATGCCGCTGTAAATCCAGAACGAGCCGCTGCTGCCGAGGGCTGCATTCATCGACGGGAAGGTGAATGTCAGGGTACAACACCCCACCCACAGGGCAAAGGTGCATGTGGCCATCGCCACACCGCGAACACGGTCGGGGAAGATTTCAGACAGGAGCACCCACGTGACGGGTCCCAGGGTCATGGCATAGCACGAAATGGCTGCCACGACGAGCACGACCATGAACACGCCCGTCACCCCGAAGTGATAGCAAGTGCCTAACGTGAGGTAGATGAGCCCCAGGCCGCTGGCACCTATCAGCATCAGCGTGCGGCGCCCCCACTTCTCCACCGTGTAGAGTGCCACGACCGTGAACACCACGTTGGCAATGCCTGTGATGACGATGTTGATGAACATACCGTCCACGTTATAACCGGCACTGACAAAGATCTCCTGTGCATAGTTGAAAATCACGTTCGTGCCGCACCATTGCTGGAACACGGCAATTACGAGACCCAACACCAACACCTTGCTATACTTATGTTGGAACAACTCTCCAAGCCCCGCCTCCTGCTTTGTCTGCTGCGATGCCACCGCGGTATTCTTGAGTTGCAAAAACACAGGACTCTCTGGGATGAAGAAAGCCATCAGAAGGAACAGCGCTGCCGGCACCGTTTCCGCCCAAAACATCCATCGCCAACCCCATTCAAGGTTCCATGCCATGTTGGCTGCATCGCCTGTGTCGCGTGCCAATAGCATATTGACCACCTGTGCGGCCAGGATGCCCAACACAATGGTCATCTGGTTCAGACTCACCAATCGTCCACGGATGTTGGCAGGAGAGACCTCAGCGATGTACATGGGTGAGAGTGCCGATGCCACACCAATGCCGATGCCGCCGATAAATCGGGCAATGTTGAACAGTATGAAGTCGTTGAACAACCCCGTGGCAATGGCACTCACGGTGAAAAGTACCGCTGCCGTGATGAGCAACGGTTTCCGCCCATACCTGTCGGCCAATGCACCTGCCACCATCGCACCAATGAGGCAACCCACCAGCGCGGTGCTCATGGCCACACCCTGCATCATGGGGTCGGCCGCAATGCCGAAAAATTCTTCGTAGAAAGGCTTTGCCCCGCCGATGACCACCCAGTCGTAACCGAACAGCAGTCCACCCATAGCGGAAACGGAGCAGATGAAGTAAAGGAAACTCTTTTTCATTTCTTTCTGAATCGTCCTTTTTTGGTTAGTGTCTGTTTGTGCCACAAAGGTAAGGGTTTGTACACAAAAAAAAGGAGATGGAATGGAGAAATGTGCAGCAGAGGAAGCAAAAAAGAGAAAGACAACGGCATCAAGGGGTGGTTTTGTAACATGTGACAGGGTGAATGTCGGGAAAAGGCAGGGTTAATTCTTTCCCACCTGACCGCCCATGATGTCGATGAGTTCGTTGGTGATGGCTTGTTGGCGTGTCTTGTTATACAACAGTCGGAGTTCCTTGAGCAGTTCGTTCGCGTTCTCGTCAGCCGTTTGCATCGCCATCATGCGGGCAGCATGCTCGCTGGCAAGGGAGGAAAGCAAAATGCCGTAGGTTTGGGCATTGAGCAGACGGGGACGGAGGAGGGTGAGCAGTTCCCCTGGAGATGGCTCTGTGAGGAAAGTTGACTGTTCACGGTTGATAGTTGGGGATTGGCTTTCTTCTTGTTGCATGGAATTGTCAACGGGCAACTGTAAATTGTCCACTTGAATGACTTGGCTGCCCATGCTCTTGAAGTGGTGGTGAAGAAATTCCACCTGATTGATTTCACCGCTTTGATGGAGTTGTAGGATGAACTCCACGAGGAACGTTACCTCGGCAAAGGAACTGTCTTTCTCAATGCGCTCGAGCAGATTGAAGTAGCCGATGTTGCAGTCAAGGCCTTTGTTTTGCAGGTCGTGAGCAATTTTCTTGCCGATGGGAAGAAGGCGCACCCTCTGGCCTTGCGACTCCAGTTCTTTGATACGCTGGAGGGTGGCCTTGGTGATGTTGCTGTTGTAGGCTCCGCACAAACCGCTGTTGGAGGAGATGGGAATGAGGAGAACCGATAATTGAGAACTGGGAGAAGATAGTTGGGGAGTGGGTGCACCCTGTGTGCTGTCAGCAGGCAACTGCAGAATGTTCACCATCTTCTCCAGTGCATCTTTGTACAACAGGAACTTCTCCGTCATGCTTTGGGCGTGGTGGAGTTTGGCACTGGCCACCATGCGCATGGCGGAGGTGATTTTCTGCGTGCTCTGGATGGACGCGATACGGCTTTTTATTTCTTTGAGCGAGGACATGTCCTTATTCTATCATCTTTAACTTCGAGTGCAGCGACAACTTCTCAGACTTCTTTACTCTCATAGTTTGATGCTTGCAGCAGTTTGCTCGATGATGGCTGTGATGTTGTCATCTATTTTGCCCTGTCGGAGTGGAGCGAGCACATCGTCCTGATGAGTGGTGCGAAGGGTGTCGAGGAGAGCAGCCTCAAATGCGGCTGCTTGTTCCACTGCGATGTTGCGCAGAAGTCCGTGGGTGCCGCAGTAGAGGATGGCAATTTGCTCCTCTACAGGCATGGGATTGTATTGCTTTTGGATGAGCAATTGCACGTTCTTGCGTCCTTTGTCGATGGTGAAGGCGGTGACCGGATCCATGTCGCTTCCGAACTTGGTGAAGGACTCCAGCTCGCGGTATTGTGCCTGGTCTATCTTGAGGGTGCCTGCCACTTTCTTCATGGCTTTCAGTTGGGCATTGCCACCTACACGGGAAACGGAGATACCGACGTTGATGGCAGGGCGGATACCCTGATTGAAAAGGCCGGTTTCCAAGAATATCTGTCCGTCGGTGATGGAAATCACATTGGTGGGGATATAGGCTGACACGTCGCCCGCTTGGGTCTCGATGATAGGGAGTGCGGTGAGCGAACCGCCGCCGCGAACTTTGCCTTGTAAGCAGTCGGGCAGGTCGTTCATCTGCTCGGCCACCTCTTGCTGGGCGATGATTTTGGCAGCACGTTCCAACAGACGAGAGTGCAGGTAGAAGATGTCGCCAGGATAGGCTTCACGTCCCGAAGGACGTTTGAGGATGAGGGACACCTCGCGGTAAGCCACAGCCTGCTTGGAGAGGTCGTCGTAAACCACAAGAGCGTGGCGGCCTGTGTCGCGGAAGTATTCGCCGATGGCGGCTCCAGCAAAAGCTGCGTAGTATTGCATGGCAGCAGGGTCGCTGGCGGTGGCGGACACGACGATGGTGTAGTCCATCGCTCCCTTCTGACGGAGGGTGTTGACGATGGTGGCCACGGTGGAACCTTTTTGCCCGATGGCGACGTAGATGCAATAGACAGGGTTGCCTGCCTCATAGTTGGCACGTTGGTTGATGATGGTGTCGATGGCGATGGCAGTCTTGCCCGTCTGTCGGTCGCCGATGATGAGTTCGCGCTGTCCACGGCCAATGGGAATCATGGCATCGACCGCTTTCAGACCTGTCTGCAAAGGCTCATTCACGGGTTGACGGAAGATGACCCCAGGGGCTTTGCGCTCCAGAGGCATGTCGAAGGTCTCTCCAAGGATGTCTCCCTTGCCGTCGATGGGGTGCCCGAGCGTGTCGACCACACGTCCCACCATTCCTTCGCTCACAGCGATGGAGGCAATACGACCTGTGCGTTTCACGATGTCGCCCTCTTCGATGTTGTCGGTGGGGCCGAGCAGCACGGCACCGACATTGTCATCTTCAAGGTTCATCACAATGGCTTCCATGCCATTGTCGAAAGCGAGGAGTTCGCCAGCCTCAGCATTGCGCAGGCCATAGGCTCGCACCACACCATCGCTGACGGTCAGCACGGTGCCCACCTCGGTTTCATTACCGATGGCATTCTCTTCGTTGTCGATGTCGGCGAGTTGCTGGCGCAGCATGGCCGTCACTTCGCTCACTTTTATCTGGTCAGACATAAGCGTTGTCTTATTTGTTCAAGTTGATGTTTGTAACTATGGTCGTAGTGGTGGTCACCGATGCGAAGCCTGAATCCGCCAATGATGTTGGGGGTCACCAGACGTTCGCACTCCACCTTCCGATGTCTCCGTTCCTTGATGCGCTTCGTCAGTTGGTCGACGATGCCATCGTCGACTGGGATGGCGGTCTCGAACACCACATGGTCAATCTCGTGGAACTCTCTGTACATGTCTCTGTACACATAAATGATGAGTCGCAACTGGGTTTCGCGGCGGTTCTTCAGAAGGAGGCGGAGGAAACGGGAGAAGAGTGTGGTGGATTGGCTTTGCCGAACAATAGGTTCTGGTTTGATTCCAGCAGCAAGCATCAGCAGCGTGTACTTCCGCTCTTGCGACACGTGCGGATTGATGAGTGCCATCTGCAGGTCCGGTTCCGCCTTCAGGGTGGCAAACAACGTACCGAGGTGTTTGTAGATTTGTTCATCCACAAACTGCTCCCTTGCCTCGTCGAAGAGTGCTTTGGCATACCGCTTTGCTATACTGCCATTCGTCATAACTCGTCAATCATTTTTTCAATCGTTTGCTTTTGCACCGCCGCATCCTTCATCCGTTCTCCGATGACCTTCTCGGCAATGTCGATAGCCAGTGCGGCCACCTCGCTGCGCACTTCTTGCATGGCTTTCTCCTTCTCGGTCTGAATGCTTTGCCGTGCATCCTCAATCATCTGGTTGGCAGAGGTTTGGGCTTCTTCTCGTGCTGCCTGAACAATCCGCTGCTTCTCCTGTATGGCACCAGCAATGATGTCCTTCTGCTGTGCCTTGGCATCGGCCAGCAGTTTCTCGCTCTCTGCCTGAATCGTCGCCAGTTTTTCATTGGCTTGTTTGGCAGAGAGGAGCGACATCTCGATGAACTCTTTACGCTCGTTGATGGCCTTCACGATGACTGGGAAGCCGAACCTCGCCAGCAGGAAGAACACCACGGCAAACGAGAGCACCATCCAGAAGAGAAGTCCCGGATCTGGTGTGAGTAGGTTCATGGGCTATTACTTCAATGCCACGAGGAGGCACACCACGATGGCGAAGAGTGCCACACCCTCGATGAAGGCGGCGGTGAGAATCATAGACGTGCGGATGTTGCCCGCTGCTGATGGCTGACGAGCGATGCTTTCTGTGGCTGACTTGCCAATCATGCCGATGCCCCATGCGGCACCAATCACTGCGATGGCAGCGCCAATGGCTGCTCCCATCTGAGCGAGGCTCATGCCTGCTTCTACTGCTTCAAGAATCATAATTGTATAGTTTTAGTTGTTTCAGATTGTTTTTGAATTATTCGGATGACTTGGATTGTACGGAGTTCTCGGAATGTTCCGATTACTCCTCTGCTCTTGCTAAACCAATGAAATTGGCCGTTAGGATCGTAAACACGTATGCTTGGATGAACGCCACGAGCAGTTCGAGGCAGTTCATGAAGATGCAGAAAAGGACGCTCACCACTGTCATCGAGGCACACATGGCTGTGCCCATCTTGGCAGTCACGAAGACCACGCTGGTCAGGGCGAGGATGATGATATGTCCTGCCATGATGTTGGCGAAGAGACGGATGGTGAGGGAGAATGGCTTGGTGAATACACCGATGAATTCGATGGTCGGCATGATGGGCAGCGGTGCCTTGAGGAAGACGGGCACGTCGGGCCAAAAGATGCTCTTGTAGTACCCCTTGGGGGCAAAGCAGTTGATGGCGATGAAGGCTGTGACGGCACAGGTGAGTGTCACGGCAATGTTGCCCGTCAGATTGGCGCCGCCAGGGAATACAGGGAGGAGCCCGAGCAGGTTGCTGGTGAGGATGAAGAGGAATACCGTCATCAGATAAGGTGAGAAGCGTTCGTACCCATGTCCGATGCTCTCTTTGGCCACATCCTTGTCGATGAAGTCCACCACGGCCTCCATCATGCCCACAAATCCTCCTGGTGCCTTCTTGCAGCCGTTCTTCCTATACCATCTTGCCACACCCAGCACCACTGAGCAGAGCAAGATGCACACGATGAACAGTTCCAGCACGTTCTTCGTGATGCTGATGTCGAAGGGACGTTCTCCTGCTGCATTCACAATCTTCCCTTCATGGTCTCCCTCTGTGGCGATGTGGTAGCCGTGATAGGTTGCCCCATGTTCCAGTTTGTCCGCCATGAACACATCCACCCCGTCCTTGTTCACCAAGATGCAGGGTAGGGGAATGACTGCCCCCTCCGTGATGTGCCACTCATAACTGTCACCCAGATGCTCGAAGATGAGTTTGGACACATCCAGACTCTCCTCCGCTCTCATGGGTGCAGCAAAGCCACATACACATATTATATATATTAGCAGTCTTATTCGCATACTACCGTGATTTCGTCGTTTTCAATCTTCACCACACCATTGCCACAATCGATTTCCTCCATGTCGGTGGTGATGTAGCCTTCTTTCAACTCGGCTATCATCGGGGCATGTCCAGACAGAAACTCCATCATGCCATTGGTCGACGTGAACTGGAACCGTTCCACTTCATCGTCGTATTTCGTGCCTATTGGTGTGATGATTTGTAGATGCATATAAAAATTGAAAGATTAGAGAATTGAAGAATTGAAGTTTAATCCTTCGTTCCTAGTTCCTCCTTGAGTTTTCTTGCCTTCTCAAACGCTTCTTCAATGGTGCCGACGTTCAGGAATGCCTGTTCGGGCAAGTCGTCACACTCGCCGTCGAGAATCATCTTGAAGCCCTTGATGGTGTCCTCAATGCTCACCATCACACCAGGCACACCTGTGAACTGTTGTGCTACGGCAAACGGTTGCGAGAGGAAACGCTGCACACGGCGAGCGCGGTTCACCGTCATCTTGTCCTCGTCAGAGAGTTCCTCCATACCGAGGATGGAGATGATGTCTTGCAATTCCTTGTTGCGTTGCAGAATCTGCTTCACCCGCTGAGCCGTCTGGTAGTGCTCCTCGCCCACCACATTCGGGTCGAGGATGCGTGAGGTCGAATCCAAGGGGTCAACAGCAGGATAGATGCCCAGTTCCGCAATCTTTCGGTTCAGCACGGTTGTGGCATCCAAGTGAGAGAAAGTGGTTGCGGGAGCGGGGTCGGTCAAGTCGTCTGCTGGCACATATACGGCCTGCACCGACGTGATGCTGCCATTTTTTGTCGACGTGATGCGCTCCTGCATCTGTCCCATCTCACTCGCCAACGTGGGCTGATAACCCACAGCCGATGGCATACGGCCTAACAGAGCTGACACCTCCGAACCTGCTTGTGTGAAACGGAAGATGTTGTCGATGAACAGCAGGATGTCGCCACCTTTCCGGCCACCCACACCATCGCGGAACGATTCGGCAATCGTCAATCCCGACAATGCCACACTGGCACGTGCTCCTGGTGGTTCGTTCATCTGTCCGAACACAAGACTCACCTGACTCTTCTTCAGTTCCTCCTTGTCGATGAGGCTCAAGTCCCACTTGCCTTCTTCCATCGCCTCCTTGAACTTCTCTCCGTAACGAATCACACCGCTCTCAATCATCTCCCTCAATAGGTCGTTGCCCTCACGGGTGCGTTCTCCCACACCGGTGAAGACGGAGAAACCATTGTTCTTTTTCGCCACGTTGTTGATGAGTTCCTGAATCAGCACGGTCTTGCCCACACCAGCACCGCCAAAGAGACCAATCTTGCCGCCCTTTGCGTATGGCTCAATCAGGTCGATGACCTTGATGCCCGTGTAGAGCACCTCCTGTGCTGGTGACAACTCTTCAAATTTAGGAGCCTCTCGATGGATGGGTAACGCACCTTCGCGTTGCAGGTCATCCATGCCGTCAATCGGGTCGCCATTCACATTCATGAGCCTGCCCTTCACCTGTTCGCCTGTCGGCATCGTGATGGGACGTCCCATCGCTACAGCCTCCATGCCTCTTCTGAGCCCGTCCGTGCTCTCCATCGCCACACATCGCACCGTGTTCTCACCCAGGTGTTGCTGCACTTCCACCACCAACCTCCGTTTGCTGTCACGTTCGATGGTCAATGCGTCGTGAATGCGTGGCAAGCGTTCAGCCTCAAACTGTACGTCCACCACAGGACCGATAATCTGTGAAATTTTCCCTTTTATCTGTTCCATCATATAAGTTAAGGTTTCTTCTTGCAAAATTGCAAAAAAAATCTGAAACAAAAAAAGTCTTTCCGAGAAAAAATGAAAATTATTTGTTTTGTGCCCACTTAATCGTAACTTTGCACCCCGAAATTGTAAATAGTCAAATTGTAAATTATATTATGGCTTTAATCAAGACTGTGTGCGGTTTGACCCCAAAATGGGGAGAGGGCTGCTATTTCAGCGAGAACGCCACGATTGTGGGCGATGTACAGATGGGCGACCAGTGCACCGTGTGGTTCAACACCGTGGTGCGTGGCGATGTCAACTACATCAAGATAGGCAACCGAGTGAACATTCAGGACGGCTCGTGTCTTCACACATTATATAAAAAGGCAGCCATTGAGATAGGCGACGATGTGACCATCGGCCACAACGTCACCCTGCATGGCTGCACCGTGAAGAGTGGGGCACTCATCGGCATGGGAGCCACCGTGCTCGACGACGCCGTGATAGGCGAAGGAGCCATCATTGCCGCAGGAGCCCTGGTGCTGAAGGGCACTCAGGTGGGCGATGGAGAACTGTGGGGTGGGGTGCCCGCCAAGTTCATCAAGAAGGTCGATCCTGCACAGGCCAAAGAACTCAACATCGGCATCGCTAAGCATTACATCATGTATGCTGACTGGTACAAAGACACCCCTCAACCCTCCTGTCAATAAGGGATTTGCGGCTATGGGCACTCTTCTCAAAAGTCGACCGTCGTTGCCACTTAATTAAAACTTCCACTACCAAATCATTAAAACCCTCGTTGCCTATTAATTGGGAACGAGGGTTTTATTATTGCCATTGCTGCATTACCTATATTTTTCGTGTGAAAAAACCCTCTTTTACCGCCACATAGTTTCCATAATTACGATACTGACGCCATTCAAAGCTCCGCCGGCTCTCCCAATGGGTGCACCGAGGCTACATTTTACAGAGGACAGTTTTCAATTAAAGGTGGCATCAGAAAAGAAGTTAGTTGTCGAAGTTTGGACGGGGGTATTCCACATCGGGTGTTCGGGCGATGTCTTCGAGCATTCCGGCGGGCATCGTCTTCAGTTTGTGTTTCTTTGCCCATGTGCGCATGTCCTTGCGGAAGGTTTCGAGTTGCGCTTGTGTCAGGTGATAGCAATACTTTCCGTAGTCATCAATTTCGAAGTCTGTCACGCGCAAGAGGCCGAAACGTTCAAAGTAAGGCGTCATGTTATAGCCGCTGACGAGGGAGGACTGGCGGATGAAGTTCAGGACGTAGGGTACAACGTTGTTGGAGTCGGGTTGTACTTCGGAGTGGCGCAGGGCTTCGTAAAGGTCTGGCCAGTAGTCGGGCTTTCCTCCTTTGTGGGTGAAGTATTTGTAGAGTTGTAGAAAGGGACTGAGGCGTTCGAAAAGGTCACTCGACTGCAGGATGCAATTGTCGGTCGTTCCGTCAATGTAGTGCGTGATGGCATTCTCCAGGCCACGACGTTTGCCTGCATCTATCTGCTCGTAGCGGTATCCCATGTGCATGACGTTGTAGTAGGAGTTGATGTTGTTCGAGACCTCCGTCATGCCTCCCCAGCAGAAATAGGGGTTCACTTGGTGCTGATGCCCCCATTCGTGGCTCAGTCCCCAGATGGTTTCGGACTCGTTTTGGATGAGTGAACGGCAATTCAACAGGGAGTGTTCATTGTCCACATGGGAACTGATGCCCAGCCCTCCTTGGAAAAGGGCGCCATAAGTGAAGTTGACGTAGAGCAGCGTACGGTTGCGGGGGATTCGGCCATATTTCTCGAAACCCACAAGCCTTTGTTCCCATGTCAACAGCGTGTCAAGTATGTTCATGTATTGGCGGTATCCAGGAGATTTGCCGTCGTCGGCCTTGCAGAACTCATGCATGCCTGCCGAGGTCCAGACAGCATGCACCTTGTGCCCTACCACATCGATGAAACGAGATGGTGCTTCCGCTGTCATCTGGTGCATCTCCTCATTGGTCTTGTCGGGCGAGAGATAACCGTTGATGGTGCCCCCAACGAAGTGTATGCGGATAGATGGGCATTTGTCGGCGTGCCCTTCGGAAAAGTAGGCAATATAGGCCAGCCCATTCCATTCACTCTTGTAGTCAATGACGTTTGCCCCATTGTGCAGAACGAACGTCTGTATGTCGGGATTACCACCATCGAAGTTCTTTCCCGTCTTTCCTGTATACCAGGCTACTATTTTCAGGTTGACTTTCAGGGTGTCCGCAATTCCGTCCACCATCACAAGATGTTTTCCTGGTTCCATCATGATGCCCGTCACCCCCTGCATCTGATCGTAGCACTTGCCAGGTGTCTTCCATCGCTCGGCCAGCCACTGGGGCGAATCATAGCAGTCGTAGGTCGCCACTCGATAATCCGTCTTGTATGTGCCGTTCTTCAATTGTCTGGCCAATTCATGGAAGATGGGCATTTTCTCGCGCTCAATATCTTCGTCGGTCACGCCATCTTTTAATATAGTATATAGATTGTCCGCAAAAAGGGTGGTGGATGTCGTGGCATTCTCGTCACACATCTGCCATATTTGTTCTTGGGCTATTGCTGGAAATGTGATGATGGCTAACAGCATTGTGGCGACGGCTTTCTTCATCATGGTTTCGTTTTGTTTTGGTGTGGAAAATCTTTTATTTTTGCAAAGGTAAACCAATCCTCCCACACCGCCAAATCTCGCCATCACTTTTTTTCTTGTCCCTTTTCGTCTGTGACAGGAAAGTGTTAAGGATGCTCCCGCTCACGTTTCATTTCCAAGGGAATGTAACAAAATAGAAAGTCTATGTAACATCTTTTTTTTTATATGAGTTAACAAAACTGTAATTTTGCACCCAAAACGCTAAAAAAACTAAAAGTGGCCTATATGAAAACAAAACTAATTCGACAACTATGCCTATCGAAATGGGTGGGCATGGCGATGATTGCTGCTGGAGGATTGTCAGCGTGTTCGGGCTATGACTTGGCCGAAAAGGATCCGAGTTGGCTTGGCTCAAGCATTTACGACTACCTGCGGAGTGACGGCAATTACACCAACGTGGTGAAGTTGATTGACGACCTGAACTACACAAGCGTCTTGGCCAAAACTGGTAGTAAGACGCTTTTTGTGGCAGATGACGAGGCGTACAATCGATTCTTCAAAAAGAACGATTGGGGAGTGCGCAGCTATGAAGAGCTGTCGCTGGCTCAAAAGAAGTTGTTGCTGAACGGCAGCATGATTAACAATGCGTGCCAGGTGGCTTACCTGAGTAGTTCGGCAGGACCAACTGAAGGTGACTGTATGCGTCGCCTCACATCGATGAGTGCCTTCGACTCTGTGCCAGTGCTCACCCCTGAGCAGATGCCCGACAATCCTTACTGGAAGCGTTATCGCGAAGCAGGTAAGCCCATTGTCTGCATGACTGACCGCACCGTGCCACCGATGATTCATTTCATCGAGATGTTCCTCACTCAGAAGCTCATCACAAACGACGACTGCGACTTCCTCTTCAACTATCAGACGAAGCGTCAGCCCGGTGATGCCAACGTGAATGGCATTATGATGACACAGCAGAACATCAAGTGTTCGAACGGTTTCGTGCATCAGATGGCAGATGTGCTCACACCGCTGCCCAATATGGCAGAGTTCATTACCAATCATCCCACCACACAGGGTTATGCGAAGTTGCTGAACCGATTCTGTGCGCCTTATGGTCATGGTTTGGACGATGATGAACTTGCGCGTGAGTACAATCGTTTATATAATGCGGATATTGACACGCTGTTTGAGAAGCGTTATTTCTCTCAGCGCAGTCAGGGTGGCAGACCTCTGGAACAGACACCCGACGAAGGCCCAACCAATGGTCAGCTGAAGTTCGACCCGGGATGGAGCCAGTTCTATTCGCAGACAATCAACAGTACCAGCGAGGCTGTGGCATTGCAGGAGAACATGGGTGTGATGCTCGTGCCTACAGATGCCGCCCTTGACCGTTATTGGAACGAAGGTGCTGGTAAGGTGCTCAAGGACTATTATGGCTCTTGGGAGGCTGTGCCAGACAAGGTAATCTCTAAGATGCTCAATGTGAACATGCTCAACTCGTTCACCAATTCTGTGCCCAGCAAGTTCCACACCGTGCTCAACGATGCTAACGACGAACTGGGCTTGAAGACGGAGTTTGTGGACTCTGTCTATATGGCATGTAATGGTGCTATCTACTTGACCAACAAGGTGTTCAATCCGGTGGCATACATTTCGGTCACTTTCCCTGCTCTCGTCAATGAAAGCATGAACATCTTCTACTGGGCGGTGGAACAGTATGGTTTTGATGTTTACCTCAACTCACAGAGCGCTTATTATAGCCTCTTTATCCCTAACAATAATGCATTGTTGGAGTACATCGACCCATGTTCTTATGGCAAGACCAGCACTCAGCTTTTCCGCTTCCACTACAAGGCTTCGGCACAGAGTGAGTCGGAAAAGGTGTGGGCCAGCATCTGGAACTACGATGTGGCTACAGGCGAAGTGGGTGACTCCATCGGCGAGGCTACAGCCCAGCAGATTGAGAACCGTCTGAATGACATTCTGGACACGCACATCGTCATTGGTAACGTGGAGGATGGTAGCGAGTTCTATCAGACCAAGAACGGTAGCATTGTGAAGGTGAAGAATGCCAAGGCAGGTGCATCTGGCATGACCGTGCAAGGAGGTTGGCAGGTGGAACAAGGAACAGACGTTCCTGTCGTTCAGGTCTATGACGAGTCATACGAAGGTAATGGTAAGACTTACATTGTTGAGAATGAACCTATCATGACTCCTCGCAAGTCTGTGTATGACATTCTTGACGAGCACGAGGAGTTTAGTGCATTCCGCGATTTGCTGATGGGTTCCGACTATTTGGTGACCAAGCATGTGATTGGTACCGATGAACATGGTGCTCCCAGCCAGAACATTTCCATCTTCAACACTTTCCGCTATACAGTGTATGTACCTACCAACAAGGCCATCAAGGACTTGCAGGATGCAGGTGATTTGCCAACATGGGAAGATGTACAGAAAGCGGAAGATGATGGAGATCAGGAGATGGCTGACAGCTTGAGCAATGTGATTGATAACTTTATCAAGTATCACATTCAGGATGAGTCTTTCTATATAGGACAAGACCTCGGTTCTACTGGCAAGATCCAGGGTGAATACGAAACCTCGGCCTATCAGGTGAGCGAAGAAGGTAACCTTTCTTACTATAAGTTGAATGTTGACGTGGAGAAGGATGGCATCACCTTGAAGGATAGAACAGGGAAGGAGTGTAAGGTGGTGACTTCTGGTGACCTTTACAACCTGATGGCACGTGAATACCAGTATGACTCTCCTGATGCCGTGACTGCACGTAACCTCTACACGTCGTCATTCATTGTGGTGCACCAGATTGATGGCGCTTTAATGTTCAACAAATAAACCGTGAACAAGATGAAGACAAAGAATATCATAGCAATACTCGTCATGGCCATGTTGCCATGCGCTGTGTCAGCCCAGACGGCGGGCACAATGATTCACGGTGTGGTGATGGATGACATTGATGCGCTCATGGCCTGCAATGTCGTGGAAATAGACAACGCCAACCGTATTGTGGCGCATGCCGTTACCGATATCAATGGTAACTTCGCATTCCGCATCGTTGACCCCAAGCACAGACTGAAGATCTCCTACGTGGGATATGCCACTCAGATTATCCCAATCAAGGGTACATCTTATAAGATTGTCATGAAGAGCAACACGCAGTTGCAGGAAGTGGTGGTCAAGTCGAAGAGAATTGTTCAGACGAGTGGTCTTGCCATTCCAGAACGAGAACTTTCGGTGGCACACCAGATGATTGACGCCAAAGAGTTTGAGGGGCTGCCAATGACCAGTGTGGACGAAGCGCTGCAAGGCCGTATCGCAGGTCTCGACATCGTGAGCAACTCGGGTAACCTGGGTGCCGGCACAAGCATGCGTCTGCGTGGTGTCAGCTCCATCAATGGTAGCAGCGAACCGCTCATCGTGGTGGACGGAAACATTTTCGAGAGTGACTACAACAGCAATTTCGACTATGCCAACGCCACAGAAGACCAGTTTGCCGAACTGCTCAACGTGAACCCCGACGATATTGCCAGCATTTCTGTGCTGAAAGATGCCGCAGGTACTGCTATCTACGGTTCGCAGGGTGCTAATGGTGTCATCGAGATAAAGACAAAAAGAGGTTCCCGAGGCAAGACGAAGGTACAGTATTCTTACCGTGCCACTCTTACTCATCAGCCCAGTGGCATCCGCCTGTTGAATGGCGACCAGTACACGATGTTGATGAAGGAAGCCTACTATAACCCAACACTCAGCGACACAGAATCCAGCATCCGTGAGTTCGATTACGACCAGTCGTGGAACGAATACGAGATGTACAACAACAACACCGACTGGCGCAAGGCCATCCGTAAGAACGGTCTTCTGCAGAAACACTATGTGAGTCTTGCTGGTGGTGGCGAAAAGGCCAACTTCCGTATCGCCGGTGGTTGGGACCACCAGACGGGTACTGTGATTGAACAGAAACTTGACCGTTTCACGACTCGTGTGGCACTCGACTACTTCGTGAGTGACCGTATCAAGATTGTGACCAACTTCAACATGACCTATACGGACAACAAGAAGAACTATTCAGACCTGCTGGGCATTGCTTACCAGAAGATGCCGAACCTTTCTATCTATGAGCAGGATCAATATGGTCGCAACCTGCCAGACTACTATCACATGCTGAATACGGTGTCTGAGCCTCTGAAAGAAGACCAGTATGGTTATGTGAACCCTGTCGCTTTGGCTAAACAAGCCAAGAACGAAGAGTCCACCTATCAGATTCAGCCTGAGTTCCAGTTGGTGTATAACCTCTTGGGCACACAGGAAGACCAGACCCAACTCAAGTATGAAGGTAAGATCCTCTTTAATATATTTAATAAGTATAATGACACGTTCTATCCTTCCAGCCTCGTGACAAAAGGATGGTCGGACAGCAACAACAACCGTACAACGGCTGACTCGCACAAGAGTACAGCGGTCACGACGACCCACCGTCTCACTTTCGTGCCTCATTTCAAGAATCCAGACCATTCTTTCATGGCATTTGCACAGTTCCAGCTCACCGACGGTTCTTCGAAGTCGACCAACTCGACGGTGTGGGGACTTCCTTCTGGAGGCATCAGTTCGCCTATTGCCGATGGTATCGTGAGTGGCCTTGGCACTTCTTCTGGCCAGTGGCGTAGCGTCTACTTGACCTTCTCGGCTCACTATGCTTACAAGGGTAAGTACATCGCTGACTTCTCGGTGCGTCGCGACGGTTCCACCAAGTTTGGTGACAGTCGTCGTTGGGGTAACTTCCCGGCTCTCTCTTTCCGTTGGAATGTGAGCGACGAGCCTTGGATGGAACGCATCAAGTGGCTTGACATGCTGTCCATCCGTCCAGGTTGGGGTAAAGTTGGTAACCAGCCTGGTGGCGAATACCTCTACTTCTCGAAGTATCGTAGCGGTAACTCTTACAACAATGGAACTTCAGTTTATCCTGAGAACATCCGCTTGAACTCTCTCCAGTGGGAGGAGAAGGAGACTTGGAACATCGGTTTCGACCTGGGCTTCCTGGACAACAAACTGACGGCAGACTTCAACATCTACACGCAGCGCACTTCTAACCTGCTGATGGCTAACCGCCGCATTCCTTCATCCTCAGGTTTCACTTCATTGGCTTGGCAGAATGTGGGTAACATGGTTAACAACGGTTGGGAATTCAACATCAATGGCCGCGACATCATCAAGAAGGGCAAGTTCCATGCAGACTTCAACGTGTCGTTTGCCAACAACAAGAACGAAATCACGAAGATGGATGAAACCGTACTGGCTTCACTCAACAGCGACTTCAACAAGAACAACGGTTCTTACCTCACTCGTGTACAGTTGCACAATGCTTTCGGTTCCATCTATGGCTTCCGCTACAAGGGTGTGTACCAATACTCTAAGTATACAGAGGAAGAGGTACCAGGCGTGAGTGGTCCGAACGCTCCTGTAGCTCGCGATGCCAATGGTACTGTGATTCTCGACAAGAACAACAATACGGTTCCGATGGTGTTCTGCTATGATTCGAACGACCGCACCTCTATCTATGAGTTCAAGGGTGGTGATGCCATCTATGAAGACATCAACCACGATGGTAACATCAACGAACTCGATATCGTTTACTTAGGCTCTTCACTTCCAAAGGTGACCGGCGGATGGGGCTTCAAGTTGACTTATGGCCGTTGGAGCTGGAACAACCAGTTCAATTTCCGTATTGGCAATAAGATTGTCAACGCCGCTCGTATGAGAGCCGAGAACATGTACACCAACAACAACCAGTCGACGGCTGTGAACTGGCGCTGGCGTGTGGAGGGCGATCTTGCTCCAATCCCACGTGCACTCTATAAGGAGGGTTACAACTGGCTGGGTAGCGACCGTTTCGTGGAGAAGGGCTCGTACATGCGTCTGAACTACAGCCAGATTAGCTACTCATTCGATCCGAAACTCATCAAGAACTGGGGTCTCTCATCGTTGAGCCTCTATCTGAGTGCCAACAACCTCTTCTGCCTGACGGGTTATTCTGGTGCAGACCCAGAAGTGGGTTATGGTGGTTACGGTGTGACAACCGACAACGCCAGAACTCCAAACGCACGTTCTTACACATTAGGCATTACTGTTCAATTCTAAAAAAGGAAGGATTATGAAAAAGAAAAAGATATATCAATCAGCCTTGGGCTTGATGAAACCTTTGGCGGGCGCCTTGCTTTTGGCCACCTCTTCGCAGGTGTTGCTGAGCAGTTGTGACGACTTCCTCTCCATTGAGCCTCAGAACGATATTGTGCTGGAAAAGTATTGGAAGGAAGAGAAAGATGTGAATAGTGTGATGAATACATGCTATGCACAATTGGAAAGCAGCGATTGTCTGAACCGTATGGTGGTGTGGGGCGAAATGCGTAGTGACAACATGACCAACGGCTCAGGTACGAGTTATGCTTTGCAGCAAGTGATGAAGGAGAACATCCTTGAAACGAATGATTACACGAAGTGGCAAAGTTTCTATCAGGTCATCAACTATTGCAACACGGTGCTTTATTATGCACCTGGTGTGAATGCCATAGACCCGAACTTCACTAAATCTGAGTTGCAGGCCACTATTGCAGAGGCAAAGACATTGCGTGCCTTGTGCTATTTCTATCTGATTCGCACATTCCGCGATGTTCCTTATGTGACCCGTCCCTCGAATAACGACTCTCAGAACTTCCAGTTGTCGGCTACACCATTTGATGTGGTGCTCGACAGTCTAATTCGTGATGTGGAAGAAGTGAAGAACTATGCTGTGCGCAGTTATGGCGAGGAAAATGTGAAGAACACTTGCCGCGTCACCCGTTGGGCATGCTACGCATTGCTGGCCGACCTCTATTTGTGGAAAGGCGATTGGAATCAGTGTATCAGCAATTGTGACCTCATCATCGATGAGAAGATTCGTCTGTATGAAGAGGAGTATGAGAAGAACCCGACGACCATCATGATGGAGTTGTATGGTAAGTATCCGCTCATATCCGAAGCAACAGGTAGCAACCAGAACTATGCAGGTAACACTTACACGCAGATTTTCGGACAGGGCAACAGTTTTGAGTCTATCTTTGAATTAATTTATGAAGATAAGCAGACCGTAACCAATAGTACGGTGGCCAATTTCTATGGTTCGAACAGCAATCAGTCAGGCCAGGTTGGCGTGACAGATTTCATCGGCGTGGATCCTTATTCGGGTGACAACAAACTCTTCACCAAGACGGACTGCCGTTATTTGGAGAATATCTATGAGAGGAGCAACAAGTATTACATCAACAAGTATGTGTGCCCTTCGCTCTCGTATCGCACGACGACAACGACTGGTGGTGCTCCAACGGTGAGTCGCAACCCCCGCTCAGACAACTATGCCAATTGGATTATTTATCGTCTGACCGATGTGATGCTCATGCGTGCAGAAGCACTGGTGGAAAAAGCAGGCGATGTGGAAGAAGGTGCCACTCCCACCGAGGAACAGACGGCACTCTATCAGGACGCATTTGACTGTGTGATGGCTGTATGGCGCCGTGCCAACAACAAACGCACATCGACAACCGACTTGCTGAAGTTTGAAGATTATTCAACGTCTCGTCTGAAGATGGAAGACCTTGTGCAGGAAGAGCGTCAACGTGAATTGATGTTCGAAGGCAAGCGTTGGTTCGACCTTGTGCGCCTCTGTCGCCGCGAGGGGGAGAACGATCGCCTGATTCAGAAGGTGCTGCCCAAGTTCCAAGAGAACACCAGCGCCATCCGCATCAAATTGAGGTCTGCCGATGCGTTGTATTGGCCCTATAATCGTGATGAAATCAAGCAGAATCCTAATATTAAGCAGAATCCTGCCTACGTAACCGTTAATACCGAACAAAACTTCTAATGTGTTATGAAACTGAAGAATATATATAAAATTTTAGCAGGAGTTGCCCTTCTCGTTTTCGCTGCACAAGCGTTGGTGAGTTGCTCTGACGAACCAAGCGGAGAGAATTACTACACCTTCAAGGGTGAGATGGTGAGCGACTACCTCGACAACCGCCCCGAACTATACAGCGAGTTTACGGAGATTCTTCATCGCTCGGGGTTGTATGGCATGATGGCCACCTATGGCACCTACACTTGTTTTGCGCCAACCAATACGGCCATTGAAAATTATCTGCATGATCATGGCTACAACAGTGTGGCAGACCTCTCGAAGGAGGAGTGTGACACGCTGTCCTGGAACCATATCATCAGCGAAACGTTCTTCACCACCGACTTGGCTGATGGTAACATCCCGACAGAAAACATGAACGGGCGTTTCCTCACCTTCTCGTGCGACGGCGATGCAGAAGGTGGTAATGCAATGTACTACGTGAACATGGCCTCTAAACTGGTGGTGCGCGACGACTCTGTGGAGAATGGAGTGGTGCACACGCTTGACCGTGTTATTCAGCCTTCCAGTTCTTATCTGCCTGAGAAGTTGCTGGAGGATCAGAACATTTCTCTCTTCACATCTGCGTTGACCTTGACAGGTTTGTCCGATAGCCTTTACGCTTATTTGGATGAAACTTATACCATCGACCAGGACTCTGTCTATAAGCCCATTCCGTTCCACCGTACGGGTGCTACTTATCAGATGTATTACCCAGGTGAGCGCAAGAGGCGATTCACGGCACTGGTTGAGACCAACAAAGTCTTTGCCGATGCAGGTATCAATAACCTTGACGATTTGAAACAACGGGCAAAAGAGGTGTATGACGCGATGTATCCCGACGATGCTGGAAAATATGATGATGAATGGACCGATCGTCGCAACCCGTTGAACCGTTTCATCTCTTACCACTTGCTGCCTTACTATGCGGCTATTAACGACTTCACCATCTCGGAGAGTGGTATCAATTATAAGACAACTTGTGCTATGCCAAACCTTATTGACTGTACAGACTGGTATACGACTTTGATGCCAGGTACTGTCATGAAGTTCTCTTCACCTTCGGAGGGTATGTTCATCAACCGTAAGGGAGTGGGCAGCAAGTATACTGTACAAGGTGTAAAGGTGTACACGCCATCTGAGATGACAACCATTCATGACCAAGAGCTGGAAGAGGCTGGTTTGCCAGTGGAACCGCTCAATAATCAAGCGTTGAATGGTATCTACCATTACATTGACAAGGTACTTTTCTATGATCAGGAAACCCGCGATGTGGTGTTTAACGACCGTATTCGTTGGAATGTGATTACCATGTCAACCGAGTTCCTCAACGCAGGTGCACGTGGTAATACGGATGGTAACCATCTGACTGGCTTCAAGGTAGTGGATGGTTGGGACTTCCATGGTGTTAATCCAACATTGGCATTGCGCGAACGTGGTGTTTGGATGGCTACTTACTCTGATGCCGTCGACTTGATTGGTCAGTTCGACATCGCTTTCAAGTTGCCGCCTGTGCCAGAAAACACTTATGAAATCCGCTTTGCATACGGTGCTGGTACTGACCGTGGAGTTGTTCAGATTTATTTTGGTGAAAAGGGCGATTTGAAGCCCATGGGCTTGCCGATTGACTTTACTATCTGGGGGGGTGACCCACGTATTGGTTGGGTGGCTGACACAGAGGATAATGAGGAAAACCGTGCTATTGACAAGGCAATGCATAATCGTGGCATCATGAAGGATATGGACTCTTGGAATCAGGGTGGCTCCAACAACCTTCGAGCCAATTCTGGTAAGTTCCGTAAGATTCTCACCACACAGCGCCTTGATCCAACCAAAGAGTATTGGCTCCGTATTAAACTTGTGTCGGACAATCCTCAGGCAGAGTTGCCTATCAACTACTTTGAGTTCTGTCCGAAGAGTGTTTACGCTGGTCAGACAGCTGAGGATACACATTAATAATATATAATAGATAATCCGTATGAAAGTAAAGAATATATATAAAATGATGGCAGGTGCCGTTGTCCTTGCCGTTGCCTCGCAGGGTCTGGTGGGCTGTTCCGACTCATGGGACGACCACTACGACATGGAGGGCTCAAACGGCACGTCGTCACTGCTTCAGTTGGTGAAAAACGATCCTCAACTGAGTGATTTCCTCTCGCTGCTGCAGGCAACGCATGTGTATAACAACAACCACCGCACGAAGGTGACGTTTGCCGACTTGCTGGATGCTGACCAGACATTGACCGTATGGGCACCAGTGAACGGCACCTACAACATTGACTCGTTGCTCGAAGTCTGCCAAACGGAGAAGGGTGACTCAACTGTGGGACAGCACTTTGTGATGAACCACATCGCCCACAACCTCTACAACATGAACGGACAGACGGACGAAAGTGTGAGAATGTTGAATGACAAGTTCCTCGCACTCAACCCGAACGCCATTTACAATGCAGAGGTGCTCGATATCAAGCACAAGAACATGCCAGCCACCAACGGTCTGCTTCATGTGGTGGATGACGATGCGCAGTACACTTATAACATCTATGAGGGTCTCACATCGATGGACGAGTTCAGTCACATCGGCGACTTCTTGTCTCACTATGAGAAGCAGAAACTGGACGAGAATCAGTCCATCGAATTGGGTATTGAGGATGGTTTGAAAGTTTATTCTGACTCTGTGATGGTCAAGGAGAATTACCTTTTCCGTGTGTTTGACCAAATCATGTCGGAAGACTCCACCTACTTCATGATTGTGCCCAACAAGGCAACATGGGAGCCTGTCTATGAGGAAGCAGCCCGTTTCTTCAACTATGGTTCTGTAGAGAAGGCCGATTCCATCAGCCGTTATTGGACAAATGTCTCTTTGATTCGTGACTTGATTTATAACAAGAACGTGCAGCGTTCGGAGCAAGACTCCATCTTCTCCACTTCTTACAATAGTGGAAGAGAATGGCCTTACCACGTGTTCCATAAGCCTTATGAGGCAGATGGTGTGATGGATCCAGCCAACATCAACAGCGACCTCATGTGTTCCAATGGCTATATCTATCGTGTCAACGAGTGGCCATTCACTCCTGAAGACCTCTTCTTCCATCCCATCACGACACAGGGTGAAGATAGGTCCAAGATGACGGAGAACACCGAATGTACGTTGAGCTATCGCGATGCCATCGGTGATACCATCTCCGGGAATGCCTACGTGTCTATCGTGCCAGCCAAGAATACCAGCAACTGGAAAGCCACGTTCGAAATCAGAAACACCTTGTCGGGCACTTACGACATCAATGCCGTGATTCTGCCTAAGACTGTCTATCTGTCCAACTCACGTGACTTCAAGCCTAACAAGTTCATAGCTACGCTGTTCTACATGGACGAGAATGGTGAAGAACAGAGCCTTGTTCTCGACGAGGAACTCATCACTGATGGCCGCTGTGTGGACACGGTGAAGATCACCACATTCACATTCCCTGTCTGCAACTATCAGCAGCAGGATGCCACAGTCCGTTTGCAGCTGCAGTGCTCCATCAATAGTAAGAAGCCTGCAGAAGTGAAAGCCTATTCACGCGAGATGTTCTTGGATTGTATCTACCTCAAACCCGTTTCTGATGAAGGTGGTGACGCCCTCGTGGAAGCAAAGAAAAGAAAGGAGGCACAGAAATGAAACGCATTTTATTTGCAATAGCCGTGGGGATGAACACTTGCTTCGCCTTGAACCTGAGTGCTCAGGAGGCTGCGCCACAGAAGGCTGAGGCCAATGTGCGTGAGGCGAAAGGTCGTGTTATCGATGCCGCCACTAAAGAGCCTGCTGTCGGTGTACAGGTGCAGGCATACAACAATCCGCGCTATTCGGCCATGACAGACGAACAGGGCGAGTACACCATCAAGATTCCGACTTATGTCACTTCGCTGATGTTTGTGGCCGATGGTTACACCATGGTGCAGCAGCCAGTTGGCAAGGGCGAACGGGTGCAGGAGGTACAGATGTACTCCTCCAAGTTTGCCGAGACCTATACCCGCCAAACTTTGGCCACCAGCCAGAAGACCACCTTGGTCACTTATAACAACAATGACATCTCCATCGACAACCAGATACAGCAGAATCTGGGTGGCGACATGCTCACAAACGTGCGTGGCGGTCAGCCTGCACAGGGTGTGAAGATGCTGATGAACGGTCTCAACTCCCTCAACAGCAATGCCCAGCCTCTGGTGATTGTCGACGGTGTCATCCAGAACATGCAGTGGAATTCTCCTTCTCTGCATGATGGATTCTTCAACAACATCCTCTCCGGCATCATGGTGGAAGACATCGAAAAAGTGTCAGTTCTCAAGAACGGAACAGCCATCTATGGTGCGAAAGGCGCCAATGGTGTTGTCATTATCGAGACGAAGCGCAACAAGTCGATGGCCACGAAAATTGACGTGAGCATTGGTGGCAGTTTCGAGACTGCTCCCAAGACAGTTGATATGATGAACGCCGAGCAGTTCCGCGTATACGCCTCAGAGTTGATTGGTACGACCGGCACAAAGAAGAACTCGTTCAAGTTCCTCCAGACCGATCCCAACTACTATTACTACCCATGGTATCACAACTCAACCGACTGGAGCGACAAGATCCAGCGCACCGCTTACACACAGAACTACAGCATCAACGTGCAGGGTGGTGACGACGTGGCCAACTACAACCTGTCGGTAGGTTATGCTGGTTCTAATGGTACATTGAAGGACTTCTCCTTCTCTCGTTTCAATCTGCGTCTGAATTCAGACATCTCGCTGACCAAGGACATCTATGTGCGCTTTGATGCAGCCTACTCCGACGTGACTCGCAACATGCGTGACGACGGTGTGAAGGATAACGTGACCGATGGACTCATCACCGCTCCCGCATTCCTCTCACTCATCAAGTCACCATTCCTTTCGCCTTACGCTTACGATACCAGTGGACATCTGTCCGGCTATTTGGCTGAAGCTGATGAGTATCTCTCCGACCTGGTGGTTTCTAACGACTACACCACATCGTTGGCCAACCCGCTCTCAATCCTTCAGAATGGCGAGGGCCGCAACAAGAACTACTTCGGCAACCGTATGGTGTCATTGGCCATCACGCCATCTTGGAACATCAATAAGGATTGGACACTGGCTAACCACTTCGCTTTCCAGTTGGTCAACACCGACGAGAACTACTATCTGCCCACTACCGGTGTACCTGAGTACAAGGTGGAAGGCATTGGTAAGGTGCAGAACTGTGCAAGTGCTTTGGCAGGCCGTCAGATTACCATCATGAACGACCTCTCCATGAGTTATAAGCATCGCTTTGGCGGTCACTATCTGACAGGTAAGGCTGGTTTCCGCTATTTGCGCGACACTTACCGTCTGAACACCCAGATTGGTTACAACACAGGTAACGATAAGACTCCAAACATGTCTTCTTCTCTGGAATATAAGCAGACCGATGGTGTTGATAACCGCGACGTCGATTTGACCTACTATCTCACCGCTGGCTACAACTATAAGGAGCGTTACTACCTTTCTTCCACGATAGCGATGGACGGCTCTAGCAAGTTTGGTGTGGATGCCAACGAAGGTGTGAAGATAGGTAAATATGCCTTTGGCTTCTTCCCCTCAGTAGAGGCTGCTTGGGTGCTCACCAATGAAAGTTGGTTCCGTCCAAACCGTCAGGTGAACTACCTGAAACTGAATGGTGGTTTCGACCTGCTTGGTAACGACGACATTAACAGTATTGCATCGCGCACCTACTTCACCTCTGGGCGTCTGTTCAACTCGCTCACAGGCATCAGCATGTCCAATATCGGTAACACGAAGTTGCAATGGGAGACCACAGCCCGCTTCACAGCAGGTGTGCAAGGCTCTTTCTTCGACAACCGCCTCTATCTCTCAGCCAACTACTTCCACAGCAACACCTACAACCTGCTTTCGCTCGGCACCCTGTCCTACATCTCAGGTCTCTCGACCAACTGGATTAACGATGGACGTGTCACCAACGATGGCTTCGACATTAGTGCCAATGTGAAGATTCTGAACACGAAAGACTGGCAGTGGTCTGTGGCAGCATCGATGGGTCACTACAAGAACCGCATCAAGCGTCTGCCTGGCGGTCAGTCATCCATGACTCAGGAACTCTATGGCGCCACCGTCCTCAATCAGGTAGGTAAGGCAGCAGGTCTCTTCTATGGCTACAAGACCGCAGGTGTGTTCTCCACACAGGACGATGCCGATAGGGCAGGCCTCTATCAGACCACCCAAACTGGTGCCAGACAATACTTCCAGGCAGGTGACATGCACTTCGTGAATGTGAAGGACGAAGTTGGTTACGAAGGCCGCATCGGTTCTGAAGATATGCAAGTGATTGGCGACCCCAACCCCGATATCTATGGTAACTTCTCCACTCAACTTTCATGGAAGAGATTTACACTCTCTGCATCGTTCAACTACTCCGTTGGAGGTGACCTCTACAACTACCAGCGCAGCATTCTGGAGTCAGGTTCTTACTTCTACAACCAGACCACCAACATGCTTTCACGTTGGACACACGACGGTCAGCAGACAGAAGTGCCACGTGCTTCATTCCTCGACGAAATGGGCAACAGCCGCTTCTCCGACCGCTGGATAGAGAATGGCTCCTACCTCAAACTCAAGAACGTTACCCTCAGCTATCGTCTGCCAGTACGCAGCACCTATCTGCAGGGCATCACCTTCTGGGGAGCAGCCAACAACCTCTTCACCATCACCAAGTATCTCGGTTCCGATCCAGAGTTCGCACAGTCTAATGCCGTGCTCGGCATGGGCATCGACCGCGGACTCCTCGCTCCTGGCCGCAGTTTCTCTTTCGGTGTAAAGATAAACCTCTAATGAATGGATAATTGATAATTGATAATTCATGATTCGAAGTATGAAACTCAAGAATATATATAGCATTATGGCAGCCATAGCCCTTCCCCTCTTTGGAGTGGGGGGCTTGACCAGCTGCTCCGAGGCCGACAGCGAATTGGTTTCCTTCGTTGAGGACAACCCCCTCAACACACCCAACGATACGCTCTATTCCTTGATGGGCATCGTCGGCAAAATGCAGAAGGTGGCCGACCGCACCGTCCTGTTGGGTGAACTGCGTGGTGACCTCACTTCGCTCACCGACCAGGCCACACTCGACATGCAGCAAGTAGCCAATTTCACAGCCACAGCATCCAACCCCTACAACAATGCACGTGACTACTATGCCATCATCCAGAACTGCAACTACTTCCTTGCCAATGCCGACCTCGAACTGACCAAGCGCGGCTACAGGGTGTTTGAGAAGGAATATGCAGTGGTGAAGGCTTACCGCGCCTGGACTTATCTCCAGTTGGCCATCAACTACGGTGAGGTACCATTCTTCACACAACCCATCTTGGCCGAGAAGGATGCCGACCCCTCCAAGTATGAGCATCGTGATGTGAAGTGGATAGCCAACTACTTCATCGATGACCTGACACCTTACAAGGACATCGCCTACCCAGATTACGGTAGCATCAACACCTTCAACTCCAGACAATTCTACATCCCCATCTACGTCCTGTTGGGCGACCTGTGCCTTTGGGCAGAACGCTACGACGAGGCAGCCAAGTTCTACCACGACTTCCTTACCAAGCAGGGCAACACCCAGCCCCTCGGCACATCTTCCATCTCATGGCGCTTGAATGGTCCAGTGTTCGAACGTGTAGATGATGATTATGCCAACCTGTTCTCATCTTTTTCATCCTCCCAAGTGCTCACCTTCATCCCGATGGAGACCGAAGAGTACAACGGAACGATATCCTATCTGCAAGATGTGTTCTCATCTACCAGCGAAAACAACTACTACTATCAGGCCACTCGCTCTGCTGCTTACGAGGAGATCTCTCGTTCGCAGACCTACACGGCATTGTTCACCGACCCTGTCACGCTTCTTCGCGACACACTCTACATGAATCCTGACACCGTGCTTGAGAATGAGGCTCAGCGTGGCGACCTGCGTATGTCCAGCATCTATCCGGCATTGACTACCACCAAGACCTCCGACCCCTACCTGTCAATGTCAGGCAACTTCTCCAAACTCAGTCAGAATTGCCGTAAATACTCCCAAAGCCACGCTCCTGTCGTCATCTACCGTCTCTCTCATGTTTACCTCCGCTATGCCGAGGCACTCAACCGTGCAGGCTATCCTCAGGCTGCCTTTGCCGTGCTGAAGTATGGTCTTTGGAAAGACAACATTGAGAAGTACATCTCCGAGGAGGAGCGTACAGCCGCAGGCGACCTCATCTCCTTCAGCGAGTACACCTTCACACGTGAGAACACCGTAGGACTCCATTCCCGCGGTTGTGGCAACGTGGAGTGCGACAGCACCTACGCCATCCCCGAACTCTCCACCAAGGCAGACAGCATCCTCTTTGTCGAAGACAAGATTTGCGACGAGATGGCATTGGAAACAGCAACCGAAGGTATCCGTTTCTACGACCTCATGCGTCTCTCCCAGCACCGTAACGACCCATCCTTCTTGGCAGACAAGGTGGCTCGCCGCAAGGGTACTAAAGACGAAGACCTCTTCCAATTCCTCAAGGAAAAGAAGAACTGGTACTTGCCACTTGAGTAAGCACCTCTAACAACAGATTACACGGATTAAACGGATTCTTTACCTGTTTAGACAATCAACAGGTTATACATCCGCCTAATCCGTGCAATTTTTTTTGTCATTTGTGGTCAAAACGACAACGGGCTTGCCTGTGAATTGACACTTCCGTTACCAATACAATAAAACCCCCGTTACCTATTAATTGGGAACGGGGGTTATTATTGCCATTTCTGCGTTATCTATGTTTTTTCGTATGAAACAACCTCATTTATCGCCACGTCGTTCCCATAATTACGATACTGACATTCCCGTAATTACGGTAACCCCAGTCACGAAATCCCGACGATGGGGTCTTTTTCAGCCCTTTGAGAGTAGGATTTTGATGCATTCTGTGCCTTTACTGAGCTTCGCTGTTATAGATGCTGTAGTCTTACCGATGTTATATTGTGTTGATTTACAGCTTTTTAAGATATGATATTATTTATGCGGCGTTTCAGTTTCAGTTGTTTCAGTTATTTTTCGAAGGGTACAACTTTCTTCTATTTATTACATATCTTATTAAATATTAATTAGTTATAAAGTATAATATAGGAGATTTGATACATGACAGACCCTCAAAAAACTAACTGAAACTGAAACAACTGAAACGTCGCTAGGAATGTCCCCTCACGATGATATTTGTACACCGCAAGGCAAAAAAGGCACAAAGCCGAAGGTGGACTTTGTACCTGTGAATTTGTTCCCATCGCCGAAAAAAGTTATCATATTGTTAACAAAAATGGGGGATTGCGTACTTCTTTGGAAAAAAGTGAGTACCTTTGTAGAGAGATGAACTAATGTATGGACTCAATCATGTTTTTAGGCTTCGGCCTTGATGCCTGGATCACCATCGTGACGGTGCTGGGCATGTTCAGTATTCTGTTGTTTACCAAGTGGCGCAGCGATTTGGTGTTCCTCGGAGCCATCGGTGTGCTCTTTGTCACGGGTGTGCTCGATGCGAAAGATGCGTTTTCGGGTTTTAGTGGTACGTCGGTCATTACCGTCGGCGTGCTCTTCGTGGTTGTCGCAGGACTGATGCACACGGGTGTGCTGCAATGTATCGTGAGGTATCTGCTCGGAACACCCAGCAGTTATTCGAAGGCGGTGATGCGACTGATGCTGCCAGTGGCTGCGCTTAGTGCGTTTCTCAGCAACACGACCGTGGTGACGCTTTTTGTCGGCATCGTCAAGATGTGGGCCAAGAAACTGGGCATTTCGCCCTCGAAATTGCTCATTCCCCTGAGTTATGCCTCGGGAATGGGTGGTGTCTGTCCTTGATCGGTACGCCGCCGAACCTGATTATCAGCGGACTCTACGAGGAGAAGACGGGTGAGGCCATGAATATTCTGGCCACGACTATCCCTGGATTGTTCTGTCTGGGCATTGGCGTGCTGTCGGTCATTGCCATGCGTCGCCTGTTGCCCGACCGCAAGGTCCCTGAGAGTGCTTTCGAGTCGACGAGCGACTATACTGTGGAGTTGCAGGTTCCGTCGGATAATCCTTATATCGGAAAGACGTTGGGCGAGGCTGGCCTTTTCCACGTCAAAGGCGGCAGCCTAATCGAGATGCATCACTTCGACGAGTCTTCGTTGCCCATCTCGGAGGATGAGCCCATCATGGGTGGTGACCATCTGGTTTATGCCGGCCAGATAGACGAATTGATTGAGATGGCATACACCCACCAGTTGGTGAGCGCCGACCACCATATCTTTTCCATCAACGAGATAGACGATCGTTGTCAATTGCGAACGGCATACATCACCTTCGGCAGCCGTCTGATAGGGCAGACTATCGGCGGCGGTTCGTTTGAGAAGGATAACAATGTGACGCTGGCGGCTGTTGCCCGACGTGGTGAACGTATCAATCAGGCACCACGAAACGTGGTGCTGCAGGCTGGCGACACGCTGCTGTTGGTGTGTCCGAGGAAAATCAACCTCAACACTTCTACTTTGAAGAATGATCTCCACTTCTTTGATTCCGAAGACGTGCCTAACATCGGGTACGGTACGCTCATCTCTACTGCCATCATGATTACCATGGTGGTGCTCTCGGCTCTTGACGTCATACCACTTTTGCAATGTGCCTTCTTGGCAGCTGCAGCCATGCTTATCTTCCGTTGCTGTAACATGGAGCAGGCCATGCGGGCCGTCAACTGGGAGATTCTCATGGTCTTTGCCGGTAGCGCCGTCCTCGGCCTTGCTATCCAGAAAACGGGCATTGCAGAGTGTCTGGCCAACGGCATCCTCAACGTCTGCGGCACTAACCCGATTGTGGTGATGACCGCTGTCTGTCTTGTCGGCACCTTCGTCACCGAGTTCATCTCAAATACAGCGGCTGGTGCCATGTTCTTCCCCATCATGTACGAGGCCGCCGAGAAGTTGGGTTACGATCCATTCCCCTTCCTCATAGCCTTGATGGTGAGTGTCAGCAGCAGTTTTGCTACGCCTATCGGTTCGCCCACCCACATGTTGGTGTACGGCCCAGGTGGCTACCGCTTCAGCGATTTCGTCCGCATCGGCTTGCTGATGAACATCATCATCCTTGCTGCCAATATCCTGATCGTGAATCTCGTATATCCATTAACACCATTGCCATAACGCACCCCAGACATCCATGATGTGTGTCGAAGGGCATCCTTGGGCTGGAAGGTGTTTGTTTGCAACAAAAGGGCAAGAAAATGATACATACCCAAGTGGACTGTGTGGTATGATGTTCGTACCTTTGTCAAAAATTGACCATTGAAGTATGAAAAGAAAGGTATTATTGCTGGTGGCCGCGTGGTGTGCGGTGATGTGTGTGAAGGCGGTTGACCTGAAGCGCTGTCAGATTGTGACTTCGGAGGCTGATGCTGCTTTGGTGAAGAAGATGGCATCGGTGCTGAGTGAAGACATCGAACGGGTGACAGGTGTGCGGCCGGCAGTCACGAACCGTGTTCCAGAAGGGGCTTCCGTCGTGTTGGCCACAGCCGACCATGCGGCAGAACTGGAGAGTGGGGTGGATGTGGCTGATTTGCGCGGTTGGGAGCGTTACAGGATTGTGACGCGTGGCAATCGTCTCATCATCATCGGAAGTGACCCTCGTGGCTTGGCCTACGGAGTGCTGCATGTGAGTGAGCGCATCGGCGTGTCGCCGTGGTATTGGTTTGCCGATGTGCCTGTTCAGAAAAGGACTACTCTCGACTACAAGGAGAACTTCACCTCAAAGTCGCCATCGGTCAAGTATCGCGGTTTCTTCATCAACGACGAAGACTGGGGATTGAAGACTTGGTCGGCGCATACCTTCGAGAAGGACTTGAAGGATATCGGCCCCAAGACCTACGACAAGGTGTGTGAACTGATACTGCGTCTGAAGGGCAATATGCTGGCTCCAGCCATGCATTCCTGCACAGGTGCTTTCTACAGCCATCCGGAGAGCCAGAAAGTGGCAGCCGAGTGGGGCATTATGATTACCACGAGCCATTGTGAGCCGATGCTTTTCAACAATGCGGCTCATTCGGAGTGGGACAAGGAGCGTGATGGCGAATGGAACTACCTGACCAACAAGGAGACCATCTGGAAGAAGTTTGATGCCCGTCTGCGCGAGACGGCTCAATATGACAATATCTATACAACGGGTATGCGTGGTCTGCACGATGAGGCCATGAGGGGCTCTAAAGACCCCAAGGTGCGTGCCCGTACGCTCGAACAGGTGTTTGCCGACCAACGACAGATTTTGGAAACCCACAAGGGCAGGGTGGCCACCGACATTCCCCAGATATTTGTTCCCTACAAGGAAACGCTTGACATCTACGATGCAGGGCTGCGAGTGCCCGATGACATCACCCTCGTGTGGCCAGATGATAACTACGGCTACATGAAGAGGGTCTCGAACGATGCTGAACGTCAACGCTCGGGTGGCAGCGGTGTTTATTATCACCTGAGTTATTTGGGCACTCCTCACGACAATCTCTGGATAGCCACCACGGCACCCATGCTCATGTACGAGGAATTGAAGAAGGCCTACGATGCAGGTGCCGACCGCTACTGGCTGCTCAATGTAGGCGACATCAAGCCCTTGGAGATGGAGGTGCAGCATTTCTTCGATATGGCATGGGACTTCTCGGCCTTCTCCTACGAGAATGTGAACCGCTATCAGGCTCAGTGGCTCGCTTCCATCTATGGTAAGAAATACGAACGTGACTTCCAACAGATACTCGACACCTACTATCGTCTGGCATGGGACAGAAAGCCCGAGTTCATGGGATACGAGATGGAGTGGGACAGTCAGGAGAACAATCTGCTGCACGATACGGATTTCTCGTTCGAGACAGGCACGGCACAGAAGCGTTTGGCAGACTATCAGGCCATCTCCGACCGCATCGATGCCATCATGCAGCAACTGCCACAGGCCTACCGACCCTCATTCTTCGAAATCATCGCCTATAGCGTGAAGTCTGCCTATCAGATGAACCGCAAGTTCCTCATGGCACAACGCAATCACGAGACAGGCGGCGCCGAGGCGGCACGGGAAGCCACGCAGGCTTTCGACAGCATCCAAACGCTGCTTACCGCCTACAACACCCAACTCGATGGCAAGTGGAACCAGATGATTTCGGAGATACCTCCAGGCTTTTGTGCCAAATACCAACTCATGCCTGAACTCGTCACGGCTCCTATGACGGAGCATCAACTTCCAGAGAGTCAGCGGTACACGAACTTCTCTCACAAGCTGGACTTTGCTAAGGTGGCTGCCAAATCTCCCTTCCGTCTCCTCGAAGGCATCGGCACCGATTGGCTCGCACTTCAGATGGGACAGCCCCTCGACCCGGTGCAAGACCCTGCCAGCCTCACTTCCCAGCACATTGACTTGCCTTTTGTGGTGGAAGATGTACAGGGTGACAGCATCCAGATTTGTGTGTCGGTGGTCCCCTTCTGGCCGGTCACTCTCGACCGCAGCAACCGTTTGGGGGTTAGCCTCGACGGCGGCACCCCTGTGGTGTGTGAAAACAAATTCGAAGAATGGTCCTTCCCCTGGAAACTCCAAGTGCTTGAAAACCGCAAGGATTTCGTGCTCACATTGCCCATCGACCGTACCCGTCGCCGTCATACCCTCACGCTGGTCATTGGCGACCCAGGACAGGTGGTGCAGAAAATCACGTATCGTATGTAACATGAATGGCCATTTATGCAACATGGCCGCAAATGGCATTTATATATAATGTGTAACTTTGCAAGGCAGAAGTCGAAGGCTTCTGCCTTGCAAAGTTTTTAATCAAAACGAACGATATATGTTGAAAAATGTATGGAAGCATGTGATGTCATGCGGCGCGGCATGGATGACGGTCGTGGTCATGTGGGCTCAAAACCCGATTATCTGTGACCGTTATACGGCCGACCCGGCACCTTATGTGCATGGTGACACGCTCTATCTCTTCGTTGACCACGACGAAGACGTGACGGAAAATGGTTATTTCACCATGAAGGACTGGCTGCTCTACAGCACGGTGGACATGGTGAACTGGACGTATCGTGGCACCCCGTTGACTTCAGCCACGTTCTCATCGTGGGCTAAGCAGGACAATGACTGCTGGGCCAGCCAGTGCATTGAACGCAACGGCAAGTGGTATTGGTATGTGACAGCCACCATCAAGGGAGAGGCCTACCCGGGTATTGGTGTGGCTGTGGCCAACTCGCCCGCAGGACCTTATAAGGACCCCATCAGGAAACCGCTGGTGAAAGGATGGTTCAAGATTGACCCGACGGTGATGATTGACGACGATGGACAGGCCTACCTGTTCTACGGCAACAACATGCTGTGGTATACCAAACTGACCAAAACGATGACGGCCATCACGGGTGGCGAGAAGGAGGTGACGACGAAGAGCGAGTCCGCTTTCGGACCCTACAAAGGCTATGATGATAATAATAATCCGAAGACGAACTTTGAGGAGGCATCGTGGATTTACAAGAAGAATGGCAAATACTATTTGGAGTATGCCGCTGGTGGTGTGCCTGAGCATTGGGCTTATTCTACAGCCGACAATATTAAAGGTCCTTGGACGTATCAAGGCAAAGTGATGGGAGAGGCTGATGGAAGTTTCACCATTCATGGCGGTAGCGTAGAGTACAAGGGACATCATTATATGTTCTATCACAATGGCAAACTGCCAGGCGGTGGCGGTTACAAGCGTTCCACTTGTGTGGAAGAGTTTACGCCGAATGAAGATGGCTCCATCCCCTTTATCTCGTTTACGAGCGAGGGCGTGGCGCCTTTGCAGACGCTGAACCCCTATGAGCGCCAAGAGGCTGAGACCATCAACCAATGCTCTGGTGTGAAGTGTGAGGGTGATTACAACGGGTGCTATGTGACCAATATTAGTTCGGGCGACTATGTGAAGGTGCGCAACGTGGACTTTGGCTCGAAAGGAGCTGCTTCCATCAAGGTGAGGGTTCGCTCTGCGGGTAAGGGCACACTTCTGGTGCGTGTCGGCAGTAAGTCAAGCGCCGCCAGGGCCAGGGTGCCAATAGTGGCAACTGACGGCGAATGGGTGGACGTGGAATGTGCCTTGGCTCCTACCATTAAGGGTGTTTGTGACATTTTCTTCACGTTCTCTGGTACGGGCCAATCGTTGTTCGACTTCGACAGCTGGCAGTTTGCGGAGAAGGTGGAACCTGCCGACAAGTCGGTTTCTATCAATGTGAATGGCGAGGAGCGTTCCTACTGGCTCTATGTGCCCCAATCGTGCAAGTCATCCGTTCCTCTGGTGGTGTCCTTGCATGGTGCAAGTGGCCACATGACGGACAAGTCTCCGATGGGTACAGACATTGCTGACAAGGAGGGTTTCATCGTGGTCTATCCCCAAGGCAAGGAAATCTTCTTCCCTGTGTTTGGCGGAACTGTGACAGGTTGGGATGCCTCGGGCGAAGAAAATGCAGATGTTGACTTCATTCGCGCTATAGTAGAGGACGTGGCAACAAACTATCCTATTGACCGCAACCGCATCTATTGTTGCGGCTTCTCCAATGGTGGCATGATGACCTATGCTTTGACCAATACGTGCAACAACTTGTTTGCCTCCTATGCCTCCATTAGCGGTTTCCCGTTGAACGAGTTCCACCTGCATCACACAGGTGTGCGACCCGTTCCATTCCTCCACATTCATGGTAAGAGCGATGATTTTGTGAAGTATTCACTCATGCCAACGATTGTTGATGAGATGGTGGCACGTCTGGGTGCGAATCCTGTGCCTGAGAAGACCTCGGTGGCTGGTAAATATGACAAGAGCGTGTATGAAGCGGGGGAGGGCAGTTTTCCATACATTTACTATGAGATGGATGGCATGGGACATCTTGCTTTCAGCGCAAATACGCCAGAGGGCAACTCTTCGCAGACCATGTGGAACTTCTTCAACCAATACACGTTCGATGCTCCACGCGACGAAACTTTCCGATGGATGCCTCGTATCGAGACAGATGGCTATGAACCGAAGAAGCATGGCTGGACGGTGAACTCAAGCACAACACTCCTGAGGTTTGGAGGTGACCAAAACACAAGTAGTAATCAAAACGTCTATCACTCCTTGCAGTTGACCAAGGGCTATTATCGGCTGTGCTTCCATTCTGAAGGTGAAGCAGGAAAGCTCATGATGCTGAAACTGCAACTGGTGACGGGCAAGAAGACTTTCTTGCTGAACAAATCAGTTCCAGTAGGAGGAGATGCGTCGTTCCTCTTCCATATGAACGAAGATTGGGGCGAATGTAAACTCACGCTCACCCGAACGTCAACCTCAGATGTCATCAACATCTCTCAACTGGCTCTTTATGCTGTTTCTGATGAGGAGGCCACGGCCATTGAGCAACCTTCGGCAAACGGTAGTGCACCGGCTGCTGTCTATTCGCTTTCGGGTGTTCAGTTGCCCACTCCGCAGCAGGGCATCAATATTGTCAGAGACGAGCAGGGAGCCGTGAAGAAGGTGAGAAAGAAGAGGTGAGCGTCTTTGCCGAAACAAAATGCAAAGAAAAAGATACGTGCTGTAAAGTGATTCCTTGTCGAAAAGGATAACTTTGCAGCACGTTTTGTTAATATGAAACAAGATGTTTTGAATTGATACACAAATACCTAAAGATATTTACTTTTACGACTATGCTACAAAGAAATGATATTGTTCAACTGACGTTTGGGAAAAGTGTTCGGCTGCTGATGGTCGTGGCCTTGTTGGCTTGTTCGATGCCGATGGTTGCCCAGAAACTCTCGTTCAGCCATCCGCATGGATTTTGCGATGCACCTTTCTCGCTGGAAGTGACGGCTCCAGACGATGTGATGACGGAAGGAACCGTTATCCGCTACACGCTTGACTGTAGTGAGCCTGTCGCCAGCAGCGCTGTGTATGGTGATGCGATTGAGGTGAAAGGCAATACGGTGGTGCGTGCGGCGGCTTTTCGAGATGAGGAGCGTGTGTCGGAGATCTGTACCGCCACTTATTTGTTCATCGATGATGTGCTGGCACAACCTGCTGACCCAGAAGGTTATCCATCGGAATGGGGTGCCTTCACCCAGTCGGTTGGTACGGCCATCGCTGACTATGCCATGGACGAGGAGATGGTGGCTGACCCAGTGTTGCGGGCACGGATGGTGGAGGGCTTGAAAAGCCTGCCAGTGGTGAGCATTGTGACGGACAAAGATAATCTGTTTAGCCATGAGAATGACCCTGACCGTGGTGGTATCTACATTTTTACAGGACCTCCAGTGGGAGATGCCACAGGACATGGATGGACTCGCTTTGCGAACGTGGAATTCTGGAACGCTCCGACGGATGAGGAGCCGGGAGAGGGATTCTCGGTCACGTGTGGACTTCGTCTGCATGGTGGTCATGGCCGTTTGGCAGAGAAGAACCCCAAGCACTCGTTCCGTTTGGTCTTCAAGAAGGAGTATGGGGAGAAATCTTTGAAGTATCCGCTCTTTGGAGAGAACGAACCAGCGAAATTTGACCAACTTGTGTTGCGTTGCCATTTCGGCAACGCGTGGCAGCATTGGATGGAATCGAACCGTGAGAAGGCACAGTACACTCGCGACGTGTGGGCACGACGCATACAACGGAAGATGGGTCGGACGAGTGTGAATGCACTCTATGTGCATCTGTTCCTGAACGGCATGTATTGGGGACTCTACAATCTGGCAGAGCGTGTGGACGAACAGTTTGGCAAAGACCATCTGGGTGGCGCGAAAACGGATATCGATGTCATCAAGGTGGAAGAGGCTGGCGGCAACCATCTGGAGGCTGCAGAGGGTGACATGGATGCCTACAATCAGATGGTGCAGGTGGCCGCTCAGGCAGGTGACGATACGTATTACAATCTGTTGCAGGGTAAGGATGCCAAAGGTCATCTCGACCCGGAACTGGAACCGCTGTTGGATATTGACGCCTTCATCGACTACATGCTCATCAACCAGTATGGTGGTAACACCGACTGGGACCACCACAACTGGTATGCCATTCGTCGTCGTGGAGAAGGTAGCCAGGGTTTCCGCTTCCTTTGCTGGGATTCTGAATTAATTATGGTCAACCTCAACGAGAACGTGTTGAGCAAGAACAATGGTCAGAGTTACCCGACGGGCATTTTCCATAACTTGTTGCAAAACGAAGACTTCTCGCGACGTTATCTGCGCCGTGCCAAGGAAGTGTTGGCTGACGACGGATTCTTAGGTCCTGAGAGTGCTGTGGAGGTGTGGGACAGCCTCTACAACGTTATTGCCACAGCCCTCTACGCCGAGTCGGCAAGATGGGGCGACTACCGTCGCGATGTGGATTGTTCGACCATGAATCTCTACACGGTCGATGGCACCTACATGAAGGAACGGAACCGCCTGCTCAACCAATATTTCCCCGTACGTTCTTCTTTGGTGCTGAACAACATCATGGGCTATGTTAATGTGGATGATTTCGAACTGCCCGAAGGATGGGAACGCATGACCGCTTCCATGTTCCACGAGTGGGATGGCACGGGTGCTGATGCTGAGCCTTTGGACAAGGCTGTGGAAGTGGATTGGCACATGCGCCAAAATGCGGGAGGTGGAACTGCTGTGGCAGGATTTGTGGGTGTGGAAGAAAACCATTATGCTGACCTCACTCCTTATACGCATCTCGTACTGAGGGGCACGGGCAGTGGACTCCGAATCCTTGCCAATCGCTTGGTGGCACATGGCCCGTGGAAGCAGATTGTGGTCTCCTTCAACGAGAACGACCCATACTGGGATGCTGACTATCAGGCCATTGTCGTTCCGTTGGAAGACCTGAAGACCATCCCGACCACCAACGATGGAAAGAACCGTATAGATGAGTTTGTGCATCTGAATGCCCTGAAAGTGGACTGGAACAATTCCATTAATTTGCAGGGAGCTTATCTCATTCCATCGGAGGAAACGACCGAGATTGCCACGATTCAACACCTGCCAGCCAAGGGAACCTACTACAACTTGAATGGTCAGGCTGTGGCACACCCCACACGTGGCATTTATATTTATAATGGTAAGAAACTATATGTCAAATAAGATTTCTATATGAAAAAGTTTATCGTAATGGCCATTGTGGCCCTGTTGAGCCTTGCTTCGTTGCCCGTTGTGGCACAGACCAGCACGTTGAATGTCGGTGGCACGAACCGTACTTACATCTCGTATGCTCCACAGAATCTGGGAGAGAACCGCCCGCTGTTCATCTTCTGTCATGGTTCGGGTCAGGATGCCAACTACATGTTGAACACGCAGTTCAGGGATACTCAAAATCCTGAAAGGAAGATTAGCATAGAAAACGTTTGCGACACCGCCAAGTTCGTCATTGTTTTCCCAAACGGCATTAGCAATCAGTGGGATATTTCTGGCGACCGCGACATCAACTTTGTGAAGGCGCTGATTGACGAGATGGTGAAGAAATACAAGATTGACACCAACCGCGTCTATCTCGGTGGCTTCTCCATGGGTGGTATGTTTACCTACCATGCCATGAACAAGATTCCCGACCTCATTGCCGCTTTCGTTCCTGTCAGCGGTTATCCGATGGGCGGCGCAACGGCCAATGCTAATGTGCGTCCGCTACCTATCCTGCATATCCATGGTACAGGTGACGATGTGTGTGGGTACAGTGGTGCGCAGCCTGCATTGAACGTATGGATTAACCACAACGGCTGTCCTACAACAGCCAAGGTGGTGAATAATTACAACGGGTTCAATGCCAAGATGTATACTTGGGCACCAGGCAACGACGGCGTCGAAGTCAAGTTGTTGGAGTTGGCAGACAAAGGCCACTGGGTGTGCAAGGAACCTGCTGTGTACACGGGTAAGGAGATGTGGAACTTCTGCAAGAATTACTCTCTCAACAAGACCGCTCCGAATGTATCTATCACCGCTCCGAAGGCAGGGCTTGTTTACACATGTTTTGCCCCAACAGGCGAGGCCACCTTCCCATCTGTGACCATCACCGCTACGGCTTCCGACCCGAACGGCACCATTGAGAAGGTGGAGTTCTACGATGGCAGCACGTTGATAGCCACGTGTACAGGACAGCCTTACACCGCCACGTTGGTGGATGCACCGGCTGGTAAGCACAAGTTGCAGGCGGTGGCCACCGACAATGATGGCGAGACATCAACGGCCACGGTGGAGGTGACTTTTGGTGCACCGGTATCCAATTATACTTTTTCGACTTTCTTCACGGAAAATGCGAGCATTCCTGCAGGATGGACAACTTATGATGGCGATGAAAAGCGCACAGGATATAGTAATGGCTATTCCATGGGCTGCCGTATTTTGCAGTTCACGGGTTCGAAGCATGCGTTCAACTACGGACTTTACTTCCGCAACAAGGACGGTGGAACGCGTTCTGGCTATGCCAAATATGGCTTGAACGCAACGAACGCCACGTTGAAACTGGCTCCTGGTAATTATCAGTTGAAGTATAAGATTTGCAATTGGAACCAGCCCGGGTTTACTCCTGTCACCATCTGCATAGAGAAGAAAAACGGTCAGGAGGTGGCTTCGCAGACCTACAAACCCAGCGTCAACATTGGTAATAATGCGGCCAACGATTTTAGTACGGTGGTACAGAAGAACTTCGACTTTGAGATTGAAGAGGAGGACGAATACGTGATTGCCATCTATTCTGCTGATTCTGCGTGGAGTGATGCCGTGATAGGTTACTTGTCTCTCTACCAAAAAGGGTATACCGCCACGGGTGTCACAACGGTGGCAGTCGATGAGAAGCGGAAAGGTAAGTGGTTCAACCTCAATGGTCAACAGGTGGAACACCCCACTCATGGTTTTTATATCCATGATGGTAAGAAAGTGTTTGTCAAGTAAATTTGTATCATAGAGAAATAACATGAATCAGATGAAAAGAAATGGTATGCTTCGCAAGATATTTTTGGCTTTGATGGTGGGAATGGCTTCGATGGCTGAAGCACAGCAAAGTGCTACAGCCCGTTTCGATGCAGGGGTCACCCATCAGCGCATCACGGGCTTTGGAGCGTTTGTCTGCTCTCCTCAGTTCCAGTATAACCACATGTCCACGACCGACATCCAGAAGGTGTGGGGAAAGTCGAGCACCGTGGGTTGCAACATTATGCGTATCTACATTCCTATCGGAAGGTCATCGTGGTATCAGTCATTGGAGACGGCCAAGAAAGCCAAGCAGATGGGGCTTATAGTCTTCGCCTCTCCGTGGGGACAGCCTGCCGAGTGGAAAACCAATAACAGCATTGATGCAGAAACCAGTGCGGGCGTCAAGGGTAGCCTCAAGCGCGAGAATTGGCCTGACTATGCACAATATTTGGAGGACTATGTACAATATCTGCGTCAGAACGGGGTGGAACTCGATGCCATCTCTATCCAGAATGAACCCGACTGGAATGCCAAATATGCAGGATGTCTCTGGTCTGCAGGTGAGATTGCAGAGTTTGTCAAACTGTATGGTCGTTCCATCAGTTGCAAGATTATGGCTCCTGAGACATTGGCCGTTAGCGATGGCTATGTCAATGCGCTCAATACCGATGATGTTATCAACTGCTTTGACATCTACGGAGGACACCAGTACGGTGGCATCCAGTCTGCTTATAAAAACTTGGCCAAGAAGGGGAAGGAGATCTGGATGACTGAATACCTGATTAACTGGAATGAGAATGCGGCGACCAAGCGTAACTTCAACTTTTCTTCAGATTTCTTTAACTTCTTCCGTGCCATCAACACCTGTATGGTGGGCGACTTCAATGCTTGGATTCACTATGCAGGCAAGCGGTTCTACGGTCCGTTGGGTGATGGGGAGTATGGCACCTCTTCTGGTGTCGTGACGAAGCGTGGATATGTGATGGCTCACTTTGCCCGTTTCGTGACAGGCATGACCCGCATTGATGCCACGTTCTCAGGAGGCTCCTTGGAAGGGTCTGCTTATCTCTCCCAGACAGGCGACACCGTGGTGGCTGTGATGGCCAATACGGGTACAGAGGCGGTCGATTTGACCATGGACTTGCCTTTCTACACGAAGGGGGGAAAAATGTGCAGGACATCTAAAACCAGTAGCTTGACCAATACGACGCTGAGATATGACGAGGATGTTTGCCGTCCTGTTGTCAGAATCGTGGCCCAGAGTGTGAATACAGTCCTTTTCGTGCGCAGCAAAGACCGTCAGCAGAGTGACATGAAGGGAACTTCTACCCGTTTCGACCGTTTGGACGACCAAAGTGTGACGAAGACTGGCTTCGGTACAGCTTATAAAATCAGCAATAAGACCAAGACGTTCGACCATTCGAATCCGCTCATCTCATCCCGCACCACTGCCTCGTACGGCTATGTCGCTCTTGGCGACCGCTACAACCAGTTGGTGATGGAGGTGAAGAAAGTGTCTTCCACTCTCAACTACACCAGTGCCTTGACGACGCTGACCTATGTGAATAAGAATGGGAAGGTGTCCACGCATGATTATGGCGAACTTGACCTCAATCGCCGTGAGAACTTCTCGTTGGTTCTCGACCTCTCGCCAGCCACGCTGACAGACGGCTGCATCGGACTGATTTCGCTGACCAACAATAACTGGAGTTCCACATTGAGCATCACGTTTGGCAATGTGTATCTTGGCACGAACTATTCCGCCACGCTCACAGGAGCATACGTGGCCGACGACAGTTATGTGCTTGACTATACCACCGATCCAACCTGCACCAGTCTCGACTTCAAGGGTGTCACCAACTTGCCTGAGACGTTCCCTTGGCTGGAGGGTACCAACAAAGTTGTCTATGTTGCCGATGGCACCACACTTGCAGGCGCCAACGTCGTGACAGGTTCTACATGTCAGACCTTGCAGTTGAGCGAAGAGGGTGGTGACTTCCGTCCTGCTACAGCCTTCACGGCCGAATCGGCCAGTGCCACCTTCACGTTGAATGGCATGCGTCTGCTGATGCTGCCATTTGATGCCGCTGTTCCGGAGGGTGTCACCGCTTATACGTTGAATGCCAATCTGGAGGCTGAATCAGCGGAAACTATTCAGGCTCATCAGCCGGTGCTGGTTCAGGGCGAAGGCACCTTTACGTTCGTCGGTTCTGGCGACGTGTCGTGGGCTGCCAGTCCGTTGACTGACCTGTTGCGTGGAACTTATGCCCAAACTTCGCTGAATGCTGGCGACTACGTGCTGGCCCAGAGTGAAGGTCTGTGGGGACTGCAACGGTTGACTCAAACCAGTAGCCTTGCTCCCTTCGGCGTATATGCACAGCCTGAAATGACGGACGACTTCTTGCCCATCTCCTTCACCGCCACGGGCATTACGGCAACGCCAGCCGATGGCAAACCGACGGGTAAGTGGTTTAACCTCAATGGTCAGCAAGTGGCACACCCCACCCGTGGCATATACATCCGCGAGGGCAAAAAGGTGTTTGTGAAGTAAAAAAGGAGGCAAATTCTTGCTTGTGTCGAGTTTTTGCCTTACCTTCGCCACGTTAAACGCAAAAAACATGCTGGATATGAAAAAAATGACATTCATGCTTTTATGGCTGGTGACAGCCATGGTAATGGCCAACGATGGTGTCTTCTTCGTGAATGGCAACCAGTTGGTGCCGCTGAAGGAGACGGATGTGGCTGTGACAAAAGAAGTGCTGACCATTAGTCTTTGTGACGATGGCACGGCACTAGTGGATGTACAGTATGAGTTCACGAACCGTGGCAAGGCAAAGACGGTGGACATGGGCTTTGAGGCTGCTGCTCCCTACAATGCGGACGAAGGCACGTTCCAACCTACCAAGGGACATCCCTACATCTTCAACTTCACCGTGGAGATGAATGGTCAGGTGTTGCCCTATAAGACTGGCGTGACGGCTTCTGGCGAAGAGGGTGAAAGCGACTTGGCTCCGCTCGACCTGAATGTGTGGCGTGTGCCGAATCCGAATGAAGATATTGAGGACTACGGATGCACCCTTATCAACAAGAACACCAAAGAGTCTGTCAACTTCTCTTATGTTTACTATTTCCAGGCATTTTTCAAGGAGGGAAAGAACACCGTCCATCACACCTATCGCTACACGATGTCCTACGGAGTGATGCGCACGTTCGAGGTACCTTATTGGCTGAAGCCTGCCATGCGATGGGCGAACAGCCAGATTGATGACTTCACCCTGCGCATCAGAGCAGACAAGACCGCCAAGTATTTTGGAGTCAGTTCATCGCTGTTCCAAGGTGCCAACTGGGTGGTGAAGGAAGGTGTTGGCAAGGTTCGTACCAGAAGGTTTGATGACGAGAACTCCTACGTGGAGGTGACGTTGAGAAATGGTATGGTGGAGTGGCACAAGACAGCTTTCCGTCCTTCAGAAAACCTGAATATCGTATCGGTTGACAATTATCAGTATCTTGAGGAAGGCGAAAAGCCTTTAGGCTGGTACTACGACCGCAGCGATACCTTTTGGCCCATGCTCGACAGCGAGACTGCTTCTGCCGAACAGAAACGTATCATGCGAAACCTTCCTTACGCTCACCGTGGTTACGTGTTCAAGGACAAGGGCTTGCAGGCCTACTTCAACAAGTTCTGGTGGTATATGCCCGACCCGTCTTGGAAGCAAGACACCAGCGACTTTACGAAACGTGAGTGGAAATACGTGAATGGCAATTGGTGACCTGATGTAACAAACAGACAACGAAAAGAAACATGCCACAAAGTTCGTTTAGGCAAAAAGGGCGAACTTTGTGGCATGTTTCTTTTACTGATACTGAAATCTGTATGAAAAGAGTTTTTACGATGATAGCCGTGGCCTTGTGGGCTGTGGCGATTTGGGCCGAACCAGACGACAACACAAACCGTTTGTGGTATGACCATCCTGCTACAGTGTGGTTGGAGGCTTTGCCGTTGGGCAACTCGCGCATGGGTGCCATGGTGTATGGCGGTACCGATGTGGAAGAGATTCAATTGAACGAGGAGACCTTCTGGAGCGGAGGCCCTCACAACAACAACAGCACCACTTCGCTGCAGCATCTCACCGAGGTGCGCAACCTCATCTTCGATGGCAAGGAGCGGGAAGCCGAAGGCATCATCAACCGTGAGTTTATCAAAGGTCCTCATGGCATGCGTTTCCTCACGTTGGGTAGCCTCAGCCTTCAGTTCGGACACAAGGACGTGAAGGACTATGTGCGTGAACTCAACTTACAGACCGCCACAAACACTACTTCTTACCTATATAATAATGTAAAGTACACACGTCGTGTCATCGCCTCTTTGGCCGATGGCGTCGTGGTGGTGCAGGTGAAGGCAAGCAAGAAGGGTGCCTTGAACTTCACGCTTTCCCACAAGTGTCAGTTTCCGCTGACGGTGAATGCCACGGGCAAGACCTTGGTGGCCACTATCGAGGGCGTGGAGCAAGAAGGCATCAAGGCAGCCCTCACCGCTCAGTGCCGCACCGATGTGAAGGCTGATGGTATGGTGAAAGACGATGGTGAAACCCTGAAGGTGGAAGGTGCCACCGAGGCCACCCTCTATATCTCTGCCGCCACCAACTTCGTGAACTACCACGACGTGAGCGGCAATGCGGCACAAAAGAACGAACAGTTCCTTGCTGCGGCTGAGACCATGAAGTTTGATCAACTCTTGAAACGTCATCTGGCTGAGTATCAGAAACAATATAACCGTGTCAAACTTTCGTTGCCATCGTCTGGCAACGCCCAACTTCCCACAGACCAGCGCCTCGACAAGTTCTATGGCAGCACCGACATGGGTATGGTGGCTCTCCTCTTCAACTATGGCCGTTACCTGCTCATTTCTTCTTCTCAGAAGGGTGGACAGGCAGCCAACTTGCAGGGCGTGTGGAACGACAAGCGCAATGCACCGTGGGATTCCAAATACACCATCAACATCAATGCCGAGATGAATTACTGGCCTGCTGAGGTGTGCAACCTCTCCGAGACTGCCGAACCGCTCTTCTCCATGACGAAAGACCTCAGCGAGACAGGTGCCGAGACCGCCCGTGTCATGTACGGTTGTCGGGGTTGGGTGGCACACCACAACACCGACCTCTGGCGCATTGCTGGTCCTATCGATGGTGCCACATGGGGTATGTTCCCCAATGGTGGCGGATGGCTCACCACCCACCTGTGGGAGCACTACCAATACACGCTCGACAAGGATTTCCTCCGTACCTATTACCCCATCATGAAGGGTGCGGCCGACTTCTACCTCGACTTCATGGTGGAACACGATGGTGAACTTCTCGTCGTGCCTAGCGTGTCGCCCGAGCATGGTGGCCGAGGCAAGCAGTCCACTGTTTGTGCCGGCTGTACGATGGACAACCAGATTGTACGCGACGTGCTCACTCAGGCTTTGGAGGCTTCTAAGATTCTGGGTGAGGATGAGGCTTATCAGCAGAAACTTTCCAAGGCCATCTCCAAACTGCCGCCGATGAAAGTGGGGCAGTACGGCCAGTTGCAGGAGTGGCGTGAGGACTTGGACGACCCACGTGACGAACACCGCCATATCTCCCATCTCTACGGACTTTATCCCTCCAACCAGATATCTCCATACACCACTCCCGACCTCTGGAAAGCTGCAGGTGTGACCCTTCAGCAGCGCGGCGACCAGGCCACAGGCTGGAGCCTTGGTTGGAAGACCAACTTCTGGGCACGGATGCTCGACGGCAACCATGCCTTCAAGATTATCAGCAATATGCTGCGCCTCCTTCCCAACGAGGGTAGGGAGCGTGAGTACCCCGATGGACGCACCTTCCCCAATCTCTTCGACGCCCATCCACCCTTCCAGATTGACGGTAACTTTGGTGTCACGGCCGGTATCGCCGAGATGCTCATGCAGAGCGACCCCATCACCGCCGAACACCCAGCCATCCACCTCTTGCCTGCTCTGCCCGATGTGTGGAGCGAAGGCAGTGTCAGTGGCCTCAAAGCCCGTGGTGGCTATGAAGTGAGCCTCTCTTGGGCAAAAGGCACCCTCACTCGGGCAACACTCGTTCCTCAGGTGGACGGCACCCTCCGTCTGCGCAGTAAGGACACCCTCACCGCCAAGGGTCTTCAGTTGGTTGCCACACACGATGGCATCCACGAGTATGAGGTAGCAGTCAAAGCCCATCAACCTCTTACCCTCAGCCACTAAATCAGAGTGCTCTGATTACTCCGAATAATCCGATAAAATTTTAACAATAACTCCAATGAAGAAACTACTATCGATTCTCTTCTCCTTTTGTGCCCTCACAGCGTCGGCACAGAACCCCTATCTCCCGCTCTGGGAACACCTTCCCGACGGAGAACCCCGTGTGTTTGAAGACCCTGACAATCCAGGCAAGTATCGTGCCTACATCATCGGTTCGCACGATGTGACCTACACCGCCTATTGCGGCAATGATATCCGCATGTGGTCGGCACCTGTTGAAGACCTCAGCCAGTGGCGCGACGAAGGCCCCATCTTCAGTTGGTATGTAGATGGCAAGTGGGACACCATGTATGCTCCCGACCTCGTTGAGGTGAAGGACAAGGCTACCGGCAAGAAGACCTATTGGCTCTATCCCCACTCTCGTGGATGGCGTCGTGTGGCAATGGTGTGCAAGGGTGACCGTCCTGATGGCCCCTTCACGCCTGTCAACCTCACTCCCGATGGCCGTGCCTGTGTGGATGGCTCACTCATCGACTTCGACCCCTCTGTGTTCATCGAGAACATCACAGACAAGAAGGACCGCGACTTTGACAAGGGCTATCGTGCTTATGTCTTCTACGGTTTCCAGCACTCTACGGCTTGTGAGCTCGACCAGAACACGATGTTCTCAAAGCGTCCTGGTACAGAACTCATCGACCCATTCATTCCTGCCAGCAGCCGCGACGGCAAACTGCTCGACAGAGCGGGCAGCGAATATAAGGCGCTCTACAAGGGTCAGAACCCGCTCGACTTCAACTTCTTCGAGGCATCCAGCATCCGTCAGGTGGGTAACAAGTACGTGATGGTGTTCTCTGGCTACTCTGGCCAGGAATACGGCGTGGGCGCCACCAACTCCGCTCTGCGTTATGCCTTCGGTGACTCACCTCTCGGCCCTTGGCGTTCAGGTGGTGTGCTCGTTGATTCGCGTGGCGTGGTGCTGAATGAGGATGGTTCTAAACTGATTACGACCAACGCAGGCCACAATACCCACGGCTCTCTGCAGGAGATTAATGGCCAGTGGTACGTGTTCTATCACCGTCCACCCCGTGGTTTCGGCAATGCCCGTCAGGCAATGGTGGCACCTGTGAAGATTACATGGGACAAGAAGCCCGTGGCTCAGGGTGGTGTCGTGAAGATTACCGGTTACGACCCTTATGTGAAGGGTAACGAATGGACGGCTAAGGCCACCAATGGCGATTCCTATACAGGTGCCGAGGTGACTTCCGAAGGTTTCCAGATTTTTGGCCTTCCTCCTTACGCCTACTACTCAGCAGGTATCGCCTGCTTCATGTACGGTCCCAACAGCAACAACTGGATGCAGGACAACCACGACGTTTGGAACAACTCGATGGATCTTGCTGGCATTCAGAACGGTGGCATCGTCGGCTTCAAATACTTCGGCTTTGGCGGTTTGGCCAAGGACACGAAGGGTGTGAAAGCCTTTGAGGGAACCAAGAAGGGTGACAACACCACGTTGGAGTTGACCATGACCCCAAGCGGAAAGGGTAACTTCAAGATTCACATCAAGCTGGATGATCCTTGGAAGGGTCAGGAAATCGGCCTTATCAGCGTTCCTTCCAGCGTCAATAATAAGCGCACCTATGGTGTCGATGTGCCAGCAGTGGAAGGCCTCACAGGCAAGCACGCCATCTATCTTGTGGTGGAAGGCGATGAGGTGCAGCAGCCCGAACAGAATCAGCGTGGTCAGTGGGGACAGCGTCCACAGCAGCCACAGCGTCCACAGGGTCTCTTCGACCTCCACGGAATCAGTTTCGGCAAGGGTGCTGCGAGCACAAAGGTTCCTGTGGTGCCACAAGTCACCATCACCGTCGATGACAAGCCCATCATCCTTCCTGCCACTCCGATGTATGCCACCAACAACAATGGCTACATGGAAGCCAGCAACTACCAAGCCTATGCACCTCTCAAGGCTAACTCGGTCATCAAGGCAACAGCCTCCGACCCAGCCGTGAAGATTGAAGTGGGCAACATCGTCGATGGTCGTGCCACCGTGAAGTGCACCTACCAGGGTAAAACTAAGACATATCTGATCAACTAAGACAGAACCCCATACACAGCAGGGGCGGTCGTACACCACGACCGCCCCTTTTTTGTCACTCCTTCCAGGGAGGCACTTCCACTGCCTCGCACGACTCTCTTCCACTGAGTCACATGACTCTCTTCCACTGCCCCTTGTGACTCTCTTCCACAGCCTCTGCGGAAGCAATTCCACAGCCACCTTTACGGAAGCGTCGTTACCGTAATTACGTCTATGCCGTTACCGTAATTACCCTTACGCCGTTGCCGTAATTACGGTTGTTACACAGGAAAAAACATCGCACTTTGTGCTGGATGGAAAGGATATAAAAGATTCGAGAGATTCGTGTCATTCGTGTTCAAACAAATCCGCTGAATCCGCGTAATCATCCCGAAGGGATATGTTTTTTCGAACACGAACCTTTGGCTTGGCGTATGCCAATTGCACGGATATCACGAATATCTTTTACATCTTTTATATCTTTGTTAAGAAACATCGTCCTGCGGGCTAGATTAAACAGATTGAACGGATATCTTCTTTCTGTGTTTTCTGTGATTTCTGTGTGAAATAAAACTTTCTGTCCGTGTGAAACAATTGTTTCTGTGAGCCGTGGACGGCTTTTTAGTAGCTCACACGGAAAACACTGAAATTCACAGAAATAAGAGGACATCGCCCTGCGGGCTGGATTAAACAGATTAAACGGAGTTCCTATTTCTGTGTTTTCTGTGTGAGAAAAAAATCCTCCTAATCTTTATAATCTACCGCTTTGGCGGTGTAGTGAAACAAACTACGCCGTTTCACGGCAGATTTGATGGATTGGGAAGATTCGAGAGATTCGTGTCATTCGTGTTCAAACAAATCCGCTGAATCCGTGTAATCATCCCGAAGGGATATGTTTTTCTAACGAATTGAGGAATAAAGGAAAATTTATCAGCGTCTCGCAAGACGCTTTCCTCGTTTCCTTGATTCCTTAGACAGAAAAAGGTGCTCCATGGAATATATCAACAACTGTATGTAACATAGCGACAAGTGGGAAAGCGTGATTTTTCCGAACTTTGCATGTAAAATATAATTTTAAATAACTCAAATAATCTAACAAATCGAAAAATGAAAAAAATTTTACTTTTGATGTTTGCTCTGCTTGTAGTGGGTGGAACAAAAGTTAATGCTCAATCGATTATTACGAAAACGCCGATTATCCTCACAGGCGGAAAATTCAATGAATGTTTTACTCCTGGTACTTATGGTATTCAAATGCAAAGCTGGCGTAGCTTTATTGCATACAAAAGCGAAGAAGGAGTAGCCTTTGATGAGAATTCGACAATGGTGTTTGATATGGTTGAGCCAGTAGCAAATGGTAGTGTTCGTGTCACATTTACTTTCAGCGATGAGACAACTCAGCAGTGCTGGTGGTGTTTAGGTATCGGCACTTCTGCAGATGATACAAGCACGCCATATGGACATGATTTTGATAATTCCACTTTTTGGTTGAAGAAAGGTCTTGGTAATCAGTTCGAAAGCAAGAAATCATTGAAAATTACGAAAGTAACAGTTGATAACTTTGGAACTGACGATCTTTTTGAATACCAAGTGAGGGGTGGTACCATTTGTGGACAGCCCATGAATATTCAGCAGAATGATGGTGTTGACTGGGGAAAGGCACAAGTTTTTGGTGGCTATAGTGGAACGTTTAGTGCAACGGATGCTTTTACCAATGTGTTCCAGCTGGAAAACTTTGCCGTTGGAGATTACCAGAAGATTGTCATCAAGTTTGCTGAGGCGGTTCCTGCTACAGGTGGATGGAATCTGAATAATAATAGCGGCTTAACAGGTCTTGCTGGGAAAACAGAAATTGAATTTGCTTTAGATGGTACAGCTATTAGTGACTTCACTATTTTCAATATGGATGCAAATCCTGACCCCATCAAGATTTCAGAGGTTTATTTTTATAAAGAAATTAGCGAGATAGAGGCGACTCCTGGTAATGAGGTTGCCATCAATAAGATGACTTCTTATCATAAGTCGGGCGACACTTATGTGACAACAGGTTATACGCCTAATTATCGTATCAATGAAGCAACAAATGCTGCTTACTTCGGCGTTGATTGGAATGGCGAGAATTTGCAGAATTATACTGATGTGTCTGGTTGCTCAAGCATTCGCGTATATCAAGCAGCATCCACACCAACCGTTCGTGCATTCTTCTTCAATGCTGCCGGAGATTATCAACAGCAATTTAACTTTACATGGAATGCTGCAGGTTATTACGAACTCGATTTAGCCACTGTAGAGGCTGCTGTGGGCAATCTGAAACTCATTTCTATCCGCCCACAATCTGGTCAGACTTCATCTGTCACAAAGATGGTGGTGCTTCAGCCTACAAAGATTGATTATGTCCTTTCTGGTGCAGGTACGCTGTCTGCTTCTGCTACAGCAGCCCTTGCTGATGCTTCTGCCACTGTTTACGATGCTACAGGTGTAACAACAGGTACAGGTATCGAACTCACTCCTGCTAACCCTAACGCACTCTTCATTGCTAACGAAGGTGTTCTTGCTAACGCTAACAACGTGATTGTTGAAGGCGTTTGCGACAACCTCGTTTTGGCTGATGGTTATCCCTTCGAGGCTCCTGCTGACTTCAAGGCTACCACTGCTTCTTACAGCACCACCATCAATGCTGATGCTAAGGCAGGTACACTCTGCTTGCCATTTGAAGCTGACATTCCAGTGGGTGTGACCGCTTACACTTTGAAATATGTCAGTGGTGAGAATGCCGCCGAAGCGACAGAAGTGACTGGAACCATCCCTGCTAACACTCCAGTATTGCTGAACGGTGCCGGTGATGCCACCTTCTTTGCTGAAGATGCTGATGTTGATGCTGATGCAGACAACACATTCGAGGCTTTGACTGGTGTGTTCGCCAGAACACAAGTGCCAGACGGCAGCTACGTACTGCAGAATGGTGATGACGGTATTGGTTTCTATGTAGTTGAACCTACTGCTGCCATCTGGGCAAAGCCATTCCGTGCTTACATGACTGCACTGTCTAACAATGCTAAGATTCGTGTCATCAATGCTGACGGTGAGGCTACTGGCATTACAGGCAAGGAGGCTCCTGCTGCTGCTAAGGATGGTGCTATCTACACTGTGGCTGGCCAGCGTGTGGCTAAGCCAACCAAGGGCTTCTACCTCCAGGATGGCAAGACTTATTATGCTAAGTAATGTGTAATTGATAACATCATAAAAAAGACTGAAAGATGAAAAAGATATATATGACTCCCAAAGCGGAGATGGTAAAAACTGAGTTGGAGCAGATGATTAGCGTGAGCCCTATTGGTACCAATGTGCCCGGCGGCGCTGCTAATCCAGAGAAGGAAGTTCTTTCCAAGGAGCATTTCGTTGAGGATATCCAGACGGAAGGAGCCGAGGAGAGTCTCTGGTAATCACCCACGTGCTTGTATCAAAGGCACAATCTTATGCAACGCCAGCAAAAATGCTGGCGTTGCTTTTTTTGTACCTTTGTCGACGAAACCAAACCTGTAAAATAGAGAACAAAATGAGAAAACTGTTTACTACGATGCTGATTCTGGGCGCAGTGGCGATGGGCAGTGCACAGAATGCTCCGTCTTCTGAGTTGAAGACGGTGACCACACAACCCACCATCCAAGTGAAGAACCCATTCATCTGGGCTGATGCGCCCGACCCGGACATCATCCGTGTGGGCGATTACTACTACCTCGTCACCACCACCATGCACCTCTTTCCCGGAGCACCCATCATGCGCTCCACCGACCTCGTGCATTGGGAGACCATCTCTTATCTCTTTGATGAAATCAAGGACACACCCCGTTACGACCTGAAGGAAGGCACCATCTACGGACGTGGACAGTGGGCCACTTCGCTCCGCTACCACAAAGGCACCTTCTGGGCACTCTTCGTGGCCAACGACGACCCCCACAAGTCGATGGTGTTCAAGACAGACGACCCTGCCAAGGGGTGGAAACTCCACAGCCGTCTGCCGGCCTATCACGATTCGTCCCTCTTCTTCGACGATGACGACCGTGTGTATGTCTTCTCTGGCAGCGGCAACATCCACCTCGTGGAGTTGACAGCCGACCTCACGGCAGAGAAGCCCGGTGGTGTCCACAAGACCCTGCAACTGAACGGCAAGCCCGAAGGCCTGCACGAGGGTAGCCGTGTGGTGAAGCACGACGGCATGTACTACCTGCTCTGCATCGCATGGCCTCGTACGGGTCGCCAGGAGATTGCCTACCGCAGCAAGAACATCGAAGGCCCTTACGACTCGAAGGTCATCCTGAAGAGCGACTTCGGCGGTTTCCCATTGGCTGGCCAGGGCACCATCGTGGACGGCAAGCACGGCGAGTGGTATGGTGTGATGTTCCAAGACCGTGGCGGTGTGGGCCGTGTGCTCACCGTTGAACCCTGCTCGTGGATTGACGGCTGGCCCATCCTCGGCACCTACGGCGATGGCAAGATTCCAACTACCGTCACCCTCGACGGCCAGTGCGACTGCCACCAGCAGCCCGACTATGCGAAGATTGAGAAAGACTACCAGTGGAACCACAACTACATCAAGGCCGACATGGCCCGTCTGCCCCAGAAGGGAGAGAGTGTCCGCTTTGGCGAGAACCTGCGTGACGATGCCACATTCCGCATGACCCAGCCCGTGAACGGCTTCGTGCTGAAGACTTCCGTACTCGCTCAATCCATCTACGATGCCCGCAACACCCTCACATGGCGCACATGGGGCCCCACCTGTTCCGACACCATCTGCATCGATGCCCGCAAGATGAAAGACGGCGATTGTGCAGGTCTTGCAGCATTCAATGGTGACTCTGGCCTCTTGACCATCAAGAAGGAGAAAGGACAGTACACCCTCGTCATGAGTGAGGAGAATGTGCGCCTGTCCGATGCCAAGAAGGAAATCACCGGCGTGGATGTGAAGAGCGTGGAGACCGTCAAGTTGCCAAAGGGCAAGGTGAGCAAGATTTATCTGCGCATCGACGGCGACTTCAACCCTGGCCGCGATACCGCGAACTTCTACTACAGTCTGGATGGCAAGACCTTCACAGCCATCGGCACGAAGGACTACAAGATGCGCTTCGACTATCGTCGCCTCTTCATGGGTTCGCGTTACGCTGCGTTCTATTATCCGACGAAGGAAGTGGGCGGACAAATCGTGCTCTCACTCTAAGGAGGCTTTGTCTAAGGAATTTAGGAATAAAGGAAAGAGTGCTGGCATTTGTTTGTGAAAACACAGAAAAAAGTAATCTTTCATTAAACCTCTTTAACATTGCATAGTCATACTTACAATCCATTAAAATACAACCAATAAAAATGAAAAAGCTTTTATTTCTTTCTCTCCTCGCTGTGTCGCTGACAGCCTCGGCGCAGGAGAAAGGCCTGAAGGATGCCTACCAGGACTACTTCACCATTGGTGTGGCGGTGAACAAGCGGAACATCTCCGACCCCGCACAGATTGAACTTATCAAGAAGAACTTCAACAGCGTGACGGCTGAGAACGACATGAAGCCCATCTCCGTACACCCCAAGGAGGGCGTGTGGAACTGGGGCACTGCCGACAGCATCGCCAACTTCTGCCGTCAGAACGGCATCAAGATGCGCGGTCACTGCCTCTGCTGGCATGCCCAGTTCTGCGACTGGATGTTTGTCGACAAGAAGGGCAAGCCCGTGAAGAAGGAAGTCTTTTACGAGCGTCTGCGTGAGCATATCCACACTGTGGTGAACCGCTACAAGGACGTGGTGTATGCTTGGGACGTGGTGAACGAAGCCATGTCTGATGCAGGTGGTCGTGGCTGGCGCGGTCAGGAGCCTAACCCTTATCGTGAGAGCACAGCGTGGAAACTTTGCGGCGACGAGTTCATCGCCAAGGCATTCCAGTTTGCTCACGAAGCCGATCCCAACGCCACACTCGTGTACAACGACTACAATGCTTTCCAGCCAGCCAAGCGCGACCGTATATATAATATGGTGAAGAAGATGCAGGAGGCAGGTGTGCCCATCACAGGCATCGGTATGCAGGGACACTACAACGGCTACGGCCCTTCTGAGGAAGAGGTGAGCGCAGCCATCGAGAAGTATTCTGAACTGGTGAAGCACATCCAAATCACCGAGCTTGACGTGCGTCAGGGCGACGAGATGGGTGGTCAGCTGCAGTTCTCACGCGGCACCAACGCGCCTCAGCCAGCCTACATCGCTACGCTGCAGACCGACCAGTATGCCCGTCTCTTCAAGACTTTCCGCAAGTATCGCGATGTCATCGACAACGTGACCTTCTGGAACCTGGGCGACCGCGACTCATGGGTGGGCGTGAACAACCATCCGCTGCCGTTCGACGAGAACTACAAGCCCAAGCGCTCTTACTATGCTATCCGCGACTTCGACCCTGCACTCGACAACACCACTCCTATCGAGGATTTCAAGCCCAACGAGATGAACCAGCCCGGTCAGGAGTACCCCATGGTGAACTCACAAGGTTATGCCCGTTTCCGCATTGTGGCACCCGATGCCAAGTCTGTCATCGTCAGCCTCGGTTTGGGCGGACGTGGCGGCACCGTGCTCCGCAAGGACAAGGACGGTGTGTGGACAGGCACTACCGACGGCCCGATGGACGAAGGTTTCCACTACTATCATCTGACCATCGACGGCGCCACCGTCAACGACCCCGGCACCAACAACTACTTCGGCTCTTGCCGTTGGGAGAGCGGTATCGAGATTCCAGCCAAGGATCGCGACTTCTATGCCCTCAAGAACGTGCCACACGGCAATGTGCAGCAGGTGCTCTTCCACTCGCCCAGCACAGGTGCGGAGCGTCGTGCCTTCGTCTATACGCCTGCCGAGTACGACAAGAACCCCACCAAGCGTTATCCGGTGCTCTACCTCCAGCACGGCTGGGGTGAGAACGAGTATGCTTGGAGCAATCAGGGCTATGCCAACCTCATTATGGACAACCTCATTGCTGCCGGCCAGTGCAAGCCCTTCATCATCGTGATGACCTACGGCATGACCAACGACGTGAAGTTTGGCGGCATCGGCCAGTTCACTGCTCAGGAGTTTGAGACCGTGTTGGTTGACGAGCTCGTACCTTACGTGGACAGTCACTTCCGCACCATCGCCAAGCGCGAGAGCCGTGCAATGGCAGGCCTCTCCATGGGTGGTATCGAGACCAAGCTCATCACGCTGCGTCGTCCACAGGTGTTCGGCTACTGGGGTCTGCTCAGCGGCGGCACTTATGCTCCAGCTGACCTCGAAGGCAAGCAGACACCTCGTCTCATCTTCACTTCTTGCGGCTCGAAAGAGAACCCTGCAGGCGTGAAGTCATCCATCGAGACCCTCAAGGGTGCTGGTTTCAACGCAGTCTCTTACGTGTCTGAAGGCACTGCCCACGAGTTCCTCACATGGCGTCGCAGCCTCAAGGAAATGGCTCCTCTGCTCTTCAAATAAGTATCATAAATACCCCTTAAACAGCAACGGGCTTGCCAGTTAATTGGCAAGCCCGTTCTGAATTAATAGGCAGCGAGCTTTTCAATTCATAGGCAAGCCCGCTGCAATTTTTCCCTCCAACGGGGCGATGTCTCTTTCCCTCTTCTTTCTGTGAATTTCTGTGCTTTCTGTGTGAGCTATACAAGAGCCGTCCGCGGTTCGCAGAAAAAAAGTGTTATTATCTCACGCGGAAATCACAGAAAACACAGAAATGAAGGAATGAAAAACATACCCTTTCGGGATGATTAAACGAACCTTTAGCTCGACGGAGTCAATTAAACATATTAAGAGCCTACAGCTCAATTTGCTTTTTCGTTGAATTCGTTTAATTTGCCCCAACGGGGCATGTCTCTTTCCTTCTTCTTTCTGCGAATTTCTGCGCTTTCTGTGTGGGCTATACAAGAGCCGTCCAAAGCTCGCAGAACACGATTGTCTGAGATGAAAATTTCCCGTTTTGTACATAAAATCCCCCATTTTTGTATCTTGTAACCTATTTGAAAATCCTTGCAACAAGTTGAAACACGTATTTTTTCAGGCTTCCGTAACTTTGCAACGGCGATGAAGCACGATGAGCGTTTCTTTCGCCTGAGAAAGAGAATACAAAACCAATTTTTTAATCAACATTATCTAACCAAAAAAACTTTTCGCTTATGAAAAAAATTAACTTACTGATTGCAGCCGGTCTGATGGCTTCTGCTTCTATGCAGGCACAGACAGTGCTTTCATTCGGTTTCGAAGACAGCGATGCGACGGGACAGTCCTCTCAATGGGCTATCACCCCTGGTTTGAGTCTCTTCGGTGACTGGGTGAACGTCAATGTGGAAGAAGACCAATGGGATGAGCAGTACACAGAGGAGGTTCACTCTGGCAATGCTGCGTTGCAGGCTGTTAATGGTGAAGGTACGGAACAATCTTACAACCGTGGTTTCAAGATTGCCGGCCTCAACATTGAAGAGAACACTGCTTACCGTGTGAGCATGTGGGTAAAGGGCGAATCGGGCAACCGTTTCACTTCTTGGATTTCCAAGGGCATTGAGAACTTTGACAAGAGCATCTGTACGGGCTCTGGTCAGAATTTCGGTATTAACGACATCCAGCTGGCTGGTGGCTGGCAGCATCTTTCTTTCGTCACCTTCTATAAAGATGCGCAGACGATGAATGATTACATTGCTGCAAATGAAAGCTGGCGTGGTGATGCCGTCATTCCAGATGAATTGGGCGGTGATGGTGAGAAGAAATACAAAGCTCAGTTCGAGGATAAGCTTCCTGAGGAGTTCTTCTTCATTGCCAATATGTTCAGCAATAATGCTGTTTACATTCTTGATGATATCAAGATTGAGAAGGGCGTGACATTCAATCAGGCTACTTTCAACGCTGATGTGAACGCTGTGAAGCTTGACTTTGGTTATAATACCAATATCGCTAAGCTGGCCAAGGCCACTGAAGACGGTATTGCACTGTTTGATGCTTCATGCGTGGAAATCAGCATTGACGGTGTTGCTTCTAATGACAAGATTAAGTATGTGGAAGGTCATACTGATGGTTTCCTCTACATCTTCTTGGATGACGAAGTGGAATTGACTGAAGAGAGCCAGATTGTGGTTGGCTTCAAGGGTGAGGCTACCATCCTTTACGATGGTGACAAGCGTCCAAGTGCTGACTATGAGACAGAGATGGCAGTTCTGCCTTTCTCAGGCGAAATTGCTTACTACGATGAAGCATTGGATGCAATGTCAAACGAGTGGATTGCTCCTAAGTTTGTGAAGTCAGTGCCAGAACATGAAAGTTTCGAGATTGAAAGCGCTTCTTTCAATAATATTGCTGTGACTTTCAACAAGCCTGTTGATTTGTCTACAGCTTCAGCCACTCTTATTAAGAATGGTGTACAGACAGACCTTACTGACGGTATGTCGCTTTCAGAGGATGGAAAGACTGTCAACATTGCTGTGTCTAACCTTGCTGATGGTGAGTACAGCTTCATCCTGAATCAGGTGACGAATGAAATGGGTATTGATGCTCCAGATGTAAATCTCACATTTGCCGTAGGTCCAGATAACGACCAGACCATTTCTGAGTCTGTATATAGTACCAATGAGACATTTGCTAATACAGCTAACGGTACATTCCCAATAGGTTGGGTGGCTAACGATAATGGTACAATCCATGAGTATGGAATCAATGAAGATGATGGTACAATCTATAATTATAACTGGGGTGGTCATAATCCATTGAATAATGCAGGTGGTGGTACTCGTACCATGACTGGTTACAGTGGTGACCTCAATGGTGGTGCCATCTACTGGCGTTGTATGAATGGTGACAATAAACTGGGTACTCTTACTTTCGGTGAGCAGGTGAAGGACTATATTGATGCAGAAGGTAATCTTGACCCCGAGATGCCTGAGGAAATTTCTCTCTATCTCGATCCCAAGAAGTATCAGATTACTATCCGCATGTGTGCATGGAAGAACCTGAACGGTAATAAGGACGAAAGAAGTGAAGAGAATGCTCCTAAGTACAACTTTACACTTGAAGATCTGGATGGAAACGTATATGCTCGTTTCGACGATGTGATGGCTATGCCAAACGTAAATGGTGCTACAGGAATCTCCGTTACAGGTGTTACCAGGTCACAAGCAGACTTTACAGTAGAAAAGGCAGGCTATTATATGCTGAAGTTCTCTACTACGCAGCCAAACGGTGAGTACCTCCTTGGTGGTGTAGATCTTATCACTATGCCTTCTAAGGCTGCTTACTGGAAACAGCAACTTGCTCAAGCTGTTGAACTCTACAAGCCAGTGCTCGAAGACGAGGCTTATGGCGAAATGTATGATGGCGACACCAAGACTGCATTGGAAACTGCTATCAACAACGCCGAGAAAGGTCACTTCACTTCTCCTTCTGAGATTGAGGAAGCCATTGAGGAGATGAAGGTTGCTGCTACAGCAATGCGTGCTCGTATCAAGAACATCGACGACTTCAACCAGAACATCGAGGAGGCTCTGATTGCTTACTATGGTGAGGAAGATCCTAATAATCCAGGCGAATGGACCACTCAGCCTATCGATGGTACGAAGTATGCTGAGACAGAAATCGCTAAGTCTGCAAAGGCTGTGATTGACACTTATGCAGAGGTTGATCCTACCACTCTCTCTGACGCAGCTCTCGCTGAGGCTTCTCCAAAGATTGTCCTCGCTGCTACACAGTTGAAGGGCCTGATTGCTTCTGCTGGCACCCTCACTTGGGGTATCACAAAGGCTATCATGACTTACAACACAATTCATACTGATTGTCCTTCCGCTCTCAATGATGCCGTAGCAGCTGTAACTGACGACCGCGAAGTGGCTGCCAACATCAATGCTGCTAACAAACTCCGTGTACTTGAACTTCTTGGTAACGAACTTGAGGAGGGTAAGATTCCAGAGCAATATCTCACAAACGTGAATGACGATTTCTCTGGTATCGAACTGACAGGTTGCATCCAGAATCCTAAGTTCTATCGTCAGCTGAATGTCGATGGCATTCCTGGATGGACAATTGAAGCAGGTTCTACAGAGTCTTCTCTGAACATTGGTTACGGTGGTGATGCTCCAACTGAGGAGAATCCTGTAACTGACCAATTCATCAACATTTATGGTAATGCAGATTACAACATCTGCCAGCTCATCGAGTATTTGCCTGTAGGTATCTACAACATCAAGTTCTCTACTCGTACTCCTCTGGTTGACAAGACTGCTGACTATGGTAAGATATTCTACTACAACGCTCAGAACGAAGAGACTGGTGTTTGGGATAAGTATATCTATGCCGGCAACGATGATGTTGTTGAACCTTATAAGGGTGGCCCATCTTACTACGGAAGTGGCGATGCCAACAACACTTACCTCATGAATGTTGAAGTTGGTGAAGAGGGTACAATTCTGATTGGTGCTCGTGAGCACTACGTTTCTAACAAGGCTGAGAAGCACGAGGATAATACTCCTCAGGACTTCTGGACTGGTACAACTCAGTGTGACGATGTTCGCATCTTCCTCGTAGCTCCAATGCCTGGTTACGACTATCCAAAGGCTGCTGAGGAATACGCTAATGGCATCGAAATTGTTGAGGCTATCAAGGCTGCCAAGGGCGGTGCTACCTTCAACGTTGCAGGTCAGCTTGTAGATGAAAACTACAAGGGCATCGTGATCAAGGCTGACGGCACAAAGAAGTATCAGAAGTAATCACGAACGCACTCGAAAGAGTGAACATATAACGAAAGCGGGGCGACCATCATGGCCGCCCCGCTTTTTTCACGGAAAAAGGGAAACATCGCCCTACGGGCTGGATTAAGCAGATTAAACGGAACTCTCCTTTCTGTGAGTTCTGTGTGAAATAAAAATCCTCCTAATCTTTATAATCTACCGCTTTAGCGGTGTAGTAAAAACAACTACGCCGTTTCACGGCAGATTTGGCAGATTTGGAAGATTCGAGAGATTCGCGTTCAGACAAATCTGCTGAATCCGCGTAATCATCCCGAAGGGATATGTTGAGAAAAAAATCTTTTGTATCTTTGTTAAGAAACATCGCCCTGCGGGCTGGATTAAACAGATTAAGCGGAGCTCTTCTTTTCTGTGTTTTCTGTGCTTTCTGTGCAAGATAACATTTCTTTCTGTGTGAGATTCATAAGATTTTTTCTTTCTTTCTTGTATTGTTACAATCTTTTTCCTTATCTTTGTGCCCAAATTTGACTACTTGACTAACTAATCGATAGCTGCTGACTAACTAATCATATGAAATCTCGTATAGGACTTATGGTGCTGGCCTTCGGGCTGAGCGTGTTGAATGTGTGTGCACAGAATGTGCTCTTCTTCGGTTCGAAGCAGGGCTTGTCCAATTCACGTGTACGTAGTCTCTATGAAGACAAGCGCCACAATATATGGTTGTCGACACAGAATGGACTGAACCGTTACGACGGTGTGAAGTGGAATGTATATCGCCATGTGATAGGTGACCCGACCTCGCTGATGCACGACGAGGCAACCTGTGTGACCGACTATGAGCAGGGAAAGCTATTGGTGGGCACAGGTAGTGGTGTGCAGTTGTTTGACTATGCCACCGACCGCTTCACTGTGGTGCCTATGGTGACATCGAGAGGCGACACCCTCACCACACGTGTGGTTAACTTCTGCCGTATCCATCCCAACCGTATGATGGTGTGCTTTGCAGGCTATGGACATGGTGAAGTGGTGAGGGACAAGGAGGGAAAGCTCTATGTGAAGCAGAGCGTGGACTTGCTGACTGGCGAGCAGCAATGGAATCCTGTGCAGCTGTTGGATGACAAACAAAACCGTCTATGGGTGGTGAACTCGGGTGGTGGTGTGCTCCGTAAGACGGGTGACGGGAAGTTTCATGCCTATGAGGAACTGAAAGGCGTGAGGAAACTGGCCTTTAGTTCGTCGGGTCAGATGTATGCCGCCACTGTCCGATCGGGCATTTATGTGTATGACAGCCAGACTGACCACTTCCGTCAGGTTGCCACGGCTGAGGAGATGGGAGGAGTGGTGTCGGGATTCAACTCATGGTGGAATGGTCGCATGTTCATAGGAACCGATGGGGGTGGCTTGCGCATCTACGATGAAAAGACAGGGTTGGTGACGCGCAGTACCATCTCGGTGAAGGACTTCGATTTTGAGTCGGCCAATGTGAATGACGCCATTCGAGATGCCTATGGCAATGTGTGGGTGGCCATCTATATGAAGGGTGTGATGATGAAGCCGATGAACCAGTCGTCTTTTGAGTATGTGGGAAGGAACTCCATGACAAAGAACAGCATTGGCGACAACGCGGTCTTCAGCCTCGCGAAGGCGGTGGGTTCGACCACCTATCCAGACGGCCTGTGGGTGACTACCGACAACGATGGACTCTACCTAATGGCAAGTGACGGTAGCAGTTCCCACCATTGGAGCAGTACCAATACGCCAGGCATGCCCAAGAACTTCACGACGGTGCTGAACACTGCACCGTCGACCATGTTGCTGGGCACTTTCACCGATGGTCTTTGGAAGATGCAGAATGGACGTTTCTCTCAACTGACCACCGACATCACTCATATCTTCGACATTGTGCCGGCCACGGAGCCTGACTACTGCTGGATTGCCACGATGGGCGAGGGCATCTACTATTATCACTTGCCTACAGGCAAATGGCTGAACCACCGTCCTGACCATCGGAAGGAGGGGGGGACACGCATCATGATCAATGGCTATGTGTATGCTGTTCTGCAAGTGGATGATATGTTGCTGGTGGGAACGGCGGATGGTATGTCTGTCTGCTTCCCAGAGGCTGACGGAACGATTCCGCTGGATTGCCGTAAATTGCTGGGCCGACATACGGTCCGGTGTTTTGCGGTGACGAAAGATAAGCGGACAGCTTGGATTGCTACCAACATGGGATTGGTGAAACTGAACTGCATGACCTTTGAACAGCGCACCTACACCACAGAGGATGGACTGCCGAACAACAATATCGCTTCGCTTTGTCTGGACGGGGAGAACCTGTGGGTGGGTACTGACTATGGCCTTTCGTGCATGGATGTGGAGAAGGAAACTTTTACAAACTTCTTCTCGGGCGACGGTCTGCAAGCCAATGAGTTTTCCCGAGGGGCTGCGTTGTTGCAAGATGGAAAGATCTACTTCGGTGGCATAGACGGCATTACCTACTTCGATGTCAAGGGCATGAAGGACTGGCAGAGCCGAGCCAAAGGTTACCGTGTGCGTTTTGTCGATGTGTATGTGGGTGAGCGTAAGGTGCATGCAGGTGAGGAACTGGATGGCTATGAGGTGCTGACAGGGCTGGTGGACGACTGTGCCCAGATGGATTTGAGCCATGAGAATGGTCACTTCACGTTGGAAATGTGTGTGGAGGGGCTAAACAGTCAGTTTGTTGTCTACGAGTTCAGTGTGAATGGTGGTAAGTGGCAGCGTCAGAGCATCAGCGACAGCCGGCTGGTGTTTGACAACTTGAAGCCTGGCACCTATCACATCAGGGTGCGTGCTCATGTGATGGGTGCCGTGAGCGAAGAGCGTGAGTTTGTGGCTGTGGTTCACCCTGCCTGGTATGCGTCGGCGTGGGCTAAAGTGATTTACTTCCTGCTGTTCCTCTTGGTGGCTTGGTTGGTGTATGAATATGTGATGCGTCAGATTCGTCTGCGCCGTGTGATGGAACGTACCCGTCAGCAGCGTGAACTGAACGATGCACGTGTGCAGTTCTTCATGAACATCAGTCATGAAATCCGTACGCCTATGACGCTGATTCTGGCTCCGTTGGAGAAGCTGATGAGTTCGGACAAGAATGAGGAGCGCCAACGCAACTATCAGCTGATGAAGCAGAACTCGAAGCGCATCCTCCGACTCATCAACCAGATGATGGACGTGAGGAAGATTGAGCAGGGCAAGTTCTTGCTCGACTATCAGCAGGTGGAGCTGGTGAGCTTCATGCAGAATATTTTCGATGTGTTTGTCACGAATGCGCAGAGCCGCAATATCACCTACGACTTCCAGCACGATGTGGACACCCTGCAAGTGTATGTAGACCCTGACAACATGGACAAGATTGTGATGAACCTCCTGTCGAATGCCTTCAAGTTCACGCCCGACGGTGGCAAGGTCATCTTGCAGCTGAAGAAGGAAGGTGAGTCGTTCCAGGTGAGTGTGGCCGACACAGGTGTGGGCATCAAGATGGAGGATAAGACGAAGGTGTTTGACCGCTTCTATTCGGGTCAGCATCAGAATGGCTACATCGGCACGGGCATCGGTCTGAACTTGACTTCTATGCTGGTGAAACTGCACAAGGGCAGCATCACGGTGGAGGATAATCCAGAAGGGAAGGGTACGCTCTTCACGGTGACGATGCCGATGGGTGACGAGACCCTGCGCAACATCAAGCCTGACAAGGTGGAGATGGTGACGGAGGTGGATGGCATGACCACCATCGAAGAGGATACGGCTGAACTGCTGACCATCGAAAAGCCGAACGACACGCACCGACGGAATGCGCTGCTAGTGGAGGACGACGAGGCCATCCGTCAGTATGTGCATAGTGAATTATCGAAGGACTTGGTCATTCACTCTTGCGCGAACGGCCAAGAGGCCTGGGACTACATCGTGGCACATCCGGGCAAGGTGGACATGGTCATCAGCGACATCATGATGCCGGTGATGGATGGCATGACGCTCTGCCAGAAACTGAAAGCAAACTTTACGACCAACCATATCCCCATCGTGCTGATGACGGCTCTGGGCAGCGATGCCGACCGCATTGCTGGCATCACCAACGGTGCCGACGCGTATGTGTCGAAGCCGTTCAACATCGATGTGCTGCGCACGACCATCCTCCAACTGATGAAGACGCGCCAGTTGCTGCAAGGAAAGTATCATGGCGACAAGCAGCAGGAGGAAAATATTGACAAGGTGGAGATGGAATCACCCGACGAGCACTTGATGCGCCGTGTGATGAAGGTCATCAACGAAAATATGGACAACCCAGAACTGTCGGTGGAATTGATAGCCGACAAGGTGGGTATCAGCCGTGTGCACTTTTACCGCAAGATGAAGGACTTGACAGGACAGGCTCCACGCGACTTCGTGAAGTATGTACGTCTGAAAGAGGCAGCCCGCTTGCTTTCCGAGAAACATTACGACATCACGGGTGTGAGCATTGCTACGGGCTTCAAGTCTCTCTCCGCATTCTCTACAAACTTCAAATCACTGTACGGACTCTCACCGACAGAGTGGGTGAAGCAGCAAGAGGGCAAATAAGGTTTCTTGCCCTGCCCCCTTCCCGTTCTTTTCCGTGCTTCATCTTCTCCCCGTTCTTTTCTATATCGCTTACCTCCGTGGAATTTTTTCTACGGAGGCTTTTTGTCCTACGCGCGGAACGGACTCCCTCTCTTCCTCTTTCCCTTCCTCTTTCTCTCTATGGAACCTCATTCCTCTAAGGAAGATTAGGATAAAACAAAAAAAGAAGCCCTTCTCACGAAGAGCTTCTTTCTCGACTAATTAACTAACTAACTAATTATTAACCTATTTATGCTTTACTAACTTTTCTTTTTTGTTTTCTGGTGCAAAGTTACGTACTTTTTCGCGGAACGCTTTTTCTCTGTGTTTCATTTACTTTCGTATTCTGACCACTTTCGCCCCTTCTCCAACTGTGTAACATAGAAGAAAACGGATGTATCATACATAAAACACCTATAATGTATTAAGGAAGATGCGTGTATGTTTCCAGTGCGCACGGAAAAAAAGAAATCCCCTACAAACGATTGTTCGCAGGGGATTGGAAAATGTTTGTGAAGTACCGGAAGCGGGGCTCGAACCCGCACGGGCGCAATGCCCAAGGGATTTTAAGTCCCTCGTGTCTACCATTCCACCATTCCGGCACGATGGGTTTTAATCGAAAATTGATAATTGAGAATTGATAATCTTGCCAGATGGCTTGGGTGCATCACGCAACCCAATTAGTCATTATCAATTGTCAATTATCAATTGAATTGGTTGCGGGGGCAGGACTCGAACATGCGACCTCCAGGTTATGAGCCTGGCGAGCTACCAACTGCTCCACCCCGCGATGTGATGTTTGCAACCGTTTTAGGATACCCTTTTTGCGATTGCGAGTGCAAAGGTAGTACAATTTGGGGAGAGTGCAAAATAAAAAGGAGGATTTTTTTGGTGTTTGCTGCTAAATTGCGGCTTTTTCGCCTTGAACACCCTCCTTTTAAGGGGTGTGAGAGTACAAAGTGGAAGTTTTTTCTCGGAAAAATTGTAGATATGGATAAAAAAGCGTTACTTTGCAAACTTCATCGCTAATTTTTTGTTTCATTTTGTCAAACTACCCCTTACCCCTATATGTGTAAAATGTATTTCAGAATTTTGTCCCTCTTGCTTTTGTTGTCTGTCACCACCGTTGGTTGTGGACAGGAGTTGCATTCGTCGCAGAACCCCAAACAGGTGGCACGTCAGTCTGGGGATGGTATTCGTTCCTCCACCAATCCTGAAGCATGGGTGTCGGGCCGTCCCGTCAGTCGGAAGGACAGTCTTCAGCATGCTGGCAGCAACCTGAAGGAACCTGCCTTTCCGTCAGATCAGAAGGAGCTAGAGAGCGAGGAGGTGGTTGATACAACAAAGTGGGTGCTTTATGAGACGGGCACCGCTTCATACTATGCAGCTCGCATACATGGTAAAAAGATGGCGTCGGGTGAGCGATATGACAAGAATGCGCTGATGTGCGCACACAAGACGCTGCCTTTTGGCACGAATATCCGTGTCGTGAACAAGAGGAACGGAAAGGAAGTCGTTGTGTCCGTGAAAGACCGTGGTCCTTATGGAAGGGGGAGAGTGGTGGACTTGAGCAATAAGGCTGCCGAGGTGATTGGCATGTTGAGGTCGGGTGTGGTTCCTGTGGAACTGTGGGTGGAAAAGGACAAGGTGCAAGTGAAAAAATAAAAGAAAGGGTATTGAACCCCGTTGTTTCAAGTTTCTGGGCGTGTTATGGCTCGTCTCTTGATATTTCCTCCAGATTCATGCTGGCTTCGGTCCATTCGTCTTCGGCAGCGGCGAGTTGTGCCTTCAGTTCCCCGTAACGGGTGAAGAGGGTGGTGTCGCTGGCTCCTTCGGGCGTGGCGAGTTTTTCTTCTATCTCGGCAATCTGTTCTTCCAGTTTCGTCACTTTCTGTTCTGCCATTTCCACTGCTTTTTCTGCTTTCTTGACAGTTTTGTTACGCTCTTTCATCTCGGCATAAGAAAGGAGCGACTGCACTTTGTTACCCAAGTCCTTGTCTGCTTTTGGGGAGGACTTGACGCTTGGCGCTGAGGGTTTAGGACTGAACGTTAAGGTGTCTGTCCCTTGCACGGGCTGGCTTCGCAGGAAGTCGTAGATGCCGCCGAGGTGCTCGCGCACTTTTCCGCCACCAAACTCATAGACTTTCTCCACCAGCCCGTCGAGGAAGTCTCGGTCGTGGGAGACAATGATGGCAGTGCCGTCAAAGTCCTTGATGGCCTGTTTCAGCACATCCTTCGACTGCATGTCCAGGTGGTTCGTGGGCTCGTCGAGAATGAGCAGGTTGACGGGCTCGAGCAAGAGACGTATCATGGCGAGACGGCTTCTCTCACCGCCTGAGAGCACCTTCACATACTTGTCCGAAGCCTCGCCACCGAACATAAAGGCTCCGAGAATGTCGCGTATTTTTAGTCGGATGTCGCCTGTCGCCACACGGTCGATGGTGTCGAACACGGTAATGTTCTCGTCGAGCAGTTGTGCTTGGTTCTGGGCGAAGTAGCCAATCTGCACGTTGTGCCCAATCTTCAGGTTCCCGTCGAAGGGGATTTCTCCCATGATGCACTTGACCAGTGTTGACTTTCCCTCACCGTTGTTGCCGACAAACGCCACTTTCTCACCGCGCTTGATGGTCAGATTGACATCACCGAAAACCTGATGGGCACCATAGCTTTTCGCCACGTCTTCACAGATGATGGGATAGTCGCCGCTTCGGAGGCAGGGTGGAAACTTGAGGTGAAGGCTGCTGGTGTCCACCTCGTCAATCTCGATAGGTACAATCTTTTCCAACATTTTGATGCGCGATTGTACTTGGTTCGACTTGGTGGGTTTGTATCGGAAGGTTTCGATGAATTGCTTGATGTCAGCAATCTCCTTCTGTTGATTCTCGTAGGCACGGATTTGTTGTTCGCGGCGTTCGTCACGCAGTTTCACGTATTCGTCATACTTCACCTTGTAGTCATTGATGCGATGGCAGGTGATTTCGATGGTGCGATTTGTCACGTTGTTGATGAACGCACGGTCGTGGCTCACCAGGATGACCGCATTGGCACGTTGGGCCAGGAATTGCTCCAGCCATTGGATGGAACCAATGTCGAGGTGGTTAGTCGGCTCGTCGAGCAACAGGAGGTCGGGGTTTTGCAACAGGAGTTTGGCCAGTTCGATGCGCATGCGCCAGCCACCCGAGAACTCGGAGGTGGGGCGATGGAAGTCGGTGCGTTGGAAGCCCAAGCCTTGCAGGGTGCGTTCCAGTTCGGCATGGTAGTTGGTGCCGCCCATCATGGTGAAGCGGTCGTTCTCGTGGGTGAATTTCTCGATGAGTGCCATGTAGGACTCGCTCTCATAGTCGGTGCGTCGGGCAATCTCTTCGTTCATCTTGTCCAGCCGCTCCTGCATCTCGCTGATGTGGGCAAAGGCCGTTTCGGCTTCTTCCATCACGGTGCGGCTGTCGGTCAGTTTCATCACCTGTGGCAAGTAACCGATGGTGATGTCCTTCTGACGCGACACCTGTCCGTGCGTCGGCTCCTGTATGCCCGCAATAATCTTCAGCATCGTGCTCTTGCCCGCTCCATTCTTGCCCACCAAGGCAATGCGGTCTTTGGAATTGACCACGAAACTGGCATCTAAAAAAAGTGGGGTGGCAGAGAACTCCACCCCTAATTTATCAATCGAAATCATGAATCTTTTGTCCTTTGTTTTTGGTGAACTTGCCAAAGCGTATGGCATGGTTGGGGCAACGGTGGTAGCAACGTAGACAACCGGTGCAATGTTCATGCTTCCACACAATGTTACCTTCCTCGTCAGTGGTGATGTTGTTCAGCGGACAGCCACGAACGCAACGTTTGCAGCGGATGCACTGTTTGCTGATGACATGGAAGTATTTGTCAGTCACGAGGAAACGGTTGAACGGCGGTCTCAGCACATAAGTCTTGAACCAAGCCATCTTGCCACGACACACATCCGTCTTCTGTTCTCGGTTTTGGATGCTCTTGGCGATGTCGGGCAACCGTTGCAGGGTTTCCCTCACCTTGGCTGCGGCAACATCGGCGTTGTCCACATCGAAGCCTGGCAGACAGACGTACGTGTTGGGCATGTGTACAGAGAAAACCGCGTCTAGTTCCCTTTCCACCACCTCACTGAGAATCCTGTCTGCATAGCCGATGTCATCGCCGCACGTCATGACTGCCCACACGTATTGGGCTGCCTTGATTTCTTCCAGATGTTCCTTCAAATATTCCTCCACCACTTTCGGGATGCCCCATCCATAGACAGGGAAGACCATGCCGAACACGCCTTCCTCTTCTTTCATCAACCCCTTCAGCTTGTCGGCCACCCACTGGCTGTTACCTGTTCCTGAAAAACAATACATATATAATAATAGAAGTTGTTGCTATGCTTGTTACCTTCACTTTTCAACAAATCTAAATACACGGATGCCTGTATGCTTGGGCTGTTTCATCTCATAGTCGTAGAAAGTCTCTTGGCTCATCAGCACTTTCTTGTGGAGACTTGAGGCATGCAAGAGGTGCAGCCGTCCCTTCTGCCAAAAGGCGATGCCGATGTGACGTGTGTCCAGTCCGTCGCTGTCAGTCAGCATTGCTACGATGTCACCATCTCTCACCATACCCAGTACAGTGTTTTGTAGCCATCTAAGGTTTTTCTTGGGAATGTATCGGAACTGCTGTCCCTCGCTTGCTTCTTCCATCTGCTTGATGACTGGCACGAACGGCGGGTGATTCTTCAATTGCTTGTACAGTGTGGGGTGCTCCGACATATAGTTGATGTGGATGGTCTGCGTGGCGGTGAAGGGTGCATCTTCAACGCTAATGTCTTTCACGATACCCATCCGCTCGTTGTCCTCAGCCCACCAAGTGAAGTAGTGGAGACGTGAGGTGTAGTCAGTCATTTTCCCCTCTCTGAACCGTATCTTCGTCAGATTCTTGCAGAAGTCATCGAACGTGCGCTGGTTCTGTTGGTCGCACATGGAGAGTGCCACCACCGTCTCTACGAAAGTGGTGCAGTCGAGTCCGTGCAGGTTCACGATGAGGTGTTCTGTATCGCCCAGTTCCAGTGTGTGTGCCACGTAGGGGAGTCCCAGAAATTTCTTGCCGAAGTAGAAGATGCGGTTCTCTGTGCCACGTTTCTTTTGGGCTTCTTGCAGCAGTTTCACCACTTTAATGCTGTCCTCCTTGGTGTATTCCACCTGCTGAGCCTGCATGCTCCCGCAAGCACCAACAATCATCAGTGCTGTACAGAATCTTCTCCAGATGATGCTCATCGTTTGTTTCTTTTCGGATGTCATTACGTCTATTGATGCTTTTCACCCGCTCCGATTTGTCGATTCTTTTCTGCAAGTTGCGTGCTGATATCTTGCTTGCCTCGTACGGCAAGTTTGCTATCTACAAGATTCTGCATAAATGTGTTGGCACGGTTCAGCAGTTCGTTGTCGTCTGAGATAAGGTGCACAAGTCGTTGGAGTTCGTCAAATTGTTTTTTCTTTGTCATCGATAAAGGTTTTTGAGGTTTTTGAGGTTTTTGAGACTGCAAAGGTAGCGAAAACCAGCAATAATACAAAATGAAATCCTCCTTTTTTTACTTCTTGATGACAAATGTGGTGACAGAACGTGCAGGCAGGGTGGTGCGTTGGAGGTTCTCTGTGCCGAGGCATTTGAGGTTCTCGCCTTTCGTGTCGGAAGTACGATAGGCGGTGGCGTTCGTGGCATTAGCCTTGATGCTGACGAGTTGGTCTTTCTTCCCGTAATTGATGGCCACGATGACGGTGCTTCCGTCCTCATTCCGATAGGCAGAGAGCATGAGCCCGTCCACTCCCATCTGCCCTTCCATGTCGAGCCGAACGGCACCGGGACGGACAAAGCGGGAGAAGTTGCCGAGTGTCCACATCAATTTGCTGTCGCGTACACGGGAGCCTTGGGCTGGTTGTCTGCTGTACATACGGATGAGTCCATCCTTGTAGTTGCCTCCTACTGCTCGCCACCACTGCCATGAACGGGCATTGGCCACTGTGAGGTCATAGTGCATCACTCGTGCCACATAGAGCGCAACTTCCATGGTGAAGTCGAAACCTCCTCCGCCATGTATCTCTTCATCGTTCGACATGATGCAGAGTTCGGTCATCCAGAAGTCAGCATCTACCTGGTCGAAAGCCTCCTTCAGACGTTTGCGGTAGCCATAGAGTCCCCTGCGTTCGTAGTTGGGGTCGGAGGGTTTCAGTATCGGGGTATTGGTCCAGTAGGAATGTCCAGCCATCACGTGGGCTATGTTGGGCAAGTTGCCAACGTAGGTATCGGTAGAGTCGGGATTCCAGAAACTCTGGATTTCATATCCGCGCTGCCAGTCCGTCTGGTGGGTGGCCCACATGCAGCGGAAGTCGCTCGATTCGTTCACCAGAATCTTTGTGGTGATACCACGCTGTTGAAACTCACGGCTCATCTCGCGGGCGATGTGTGCTATTTCCCGATTCGTGGCAGGACTACCTTCCTGCTTGGGACCAAGCCAGTTCCAGTGTCCGTCAGGCTCGTTCACAGGGCACACGTAGTTGAAGTGGATGTCATCCTCTCGTTCGGCTGTTTGGAGCATGTCGGCAATGTAGGCGGCGAAATCGTCGTAGGCATCTTCTTTTAGATTGAAGGTGCCACCACGCCCTGTGTTGGTGGCCAGCCCGTTCTGGGTGAGGTGAACAGGGGGCGAGTTGTAGAACGCTAAGAAGGTAGGCACGCCGCGTTCCTTTGCCAGACGAAGGAACCGCCGTTGCCCCGTCTGCTGGGCAAAGTGTTCGGTGCGGGTGTCGAGATTGATGTGAGCCGAATCCCCTTGTGAGGCACTGCCAGTTCCGGCATTGAATCGCCAGATGGAGAGGGCGATGCCCTTGGGAGAGCCATCGTCGAAGGTGTCAGACGAGAAGAGCCAGTCGGCCACCTTGCTTTGGAGGGAGTCATGCCATGTGCCGATTCTCCACATGCTCCACGCATCGCTGGCACCAAATCCGTCGATGGTTTGCTGCTCATGGTTGGTCACTGTGAACTTTGTCACTTTCTGGGCTGTCACTTGTCCCGCTGCGCAGAACAAGGCAGCACTGAATAGTAATTGTGTAAAGCCTTTCATTGTGTTTCTGTTGTTTGTGTATCTTTTCTGTATTCCATTGGGGTCTGGTTAGTGTGGGTCTTGAAGAAGCGGCTGAATGCGGCTTGGTCAGGGAATCCCAGTTTGTTCGACACTTGCAAGATGTTCAAATCCTTTCGGCTGTTGAGCAACGATTTGGCTTGGATGATGACGTGGTTGGCAATCCAGTCGCTGGCACTCGTCCCCGTATTTCTTTTGATGAGGGTGGCAAAATATTTGGGCGAAAGGTGCAACAGTTCCGCATAGAAGTGTACTTCGCGGGACTCGCTGTAGTGAGCCACAAGGGCATCATAAAAGCGTGTAAAGAGCAGGTCTTCGTCCTTCCCCTCTTTCCCTTTCTCAGTGATGGCAAACCGATAGACATCCAGCAGTTGCGACAGTGTTTCCAGCAGGTTAACTAGCATATTGGCGCGTTCAGGCACATCCATCTGGCTGACCGTTCTCATCGTGTCTATCAACTTTGTTGTGGTCTCGTACTGTTCCTCGTTGAGCATGAAAGCAGGGTCTTTCAAGTATTCCAGATAGTTGCGGTGAGTGCAACGGTAACGCTGCTGTTCAAAGAAAAGGCTTGAAACGACCAGAAGCGTGGCAGAGTAATCGTCTGATGATTCTCCTGCCATCAGGATATGGTTGGGATAAAGCACCGAAATCTCGTGGGCATGAAATTCCACAGGTTTCATGTCGTATTCAAGTTTCGTCCATCCTTTTTGCGCAAGCCCAATCACCAAATGAGGCGAAACATACGGCTCGCCATGGGTGGGGAGAGAGGTCACGTTGTCAATGACCACGACGCCTTGATGCTTGATGAGGCCATCGTGCAATTCCATCGGATGCAGTTCTTTTCCCATAGATGTTTCTGCTTCAAGGGGATTAAGTGCGGCAAAGATAAAGTTTATTTAACAATCTTCCAAACAAAATTCGACCTTTTGCAAAAAAAATCCCTCTTATGGTCATTACATGTCTAAGTGAAAAGCCGTACCTTTGCAGCCGAAACATTGATGACTAACTAATAACAATTGCTTACAAAAAGAAGACCTTTATGAGAAGAAAATTTTTAGCGGCAGTTATCGTTGCGCTGGGAATGGTCACGGCACATGCTGCCGATGAGGGCTATGAATACCCATATCTGGCATTCCAGGCTGCTGACGGTACCGTTCAGACCGTGGCTGTGGAGTCGCTCACCATCACCTTTACCGATGGGAAACTGGTGGCCACCAGTAACGGCACTGTACTCAACCTGACACTTGCCGACCTGAGTAAGATGTACTTCACTACCACAGAGGGAGAGGCCGATGCTATTGCTAAAATAGCGGCTTCCAATGTGCCCGTCGAGGTGTACACCGTGGCAGGCGTCAAGCAGGGACAGTATGAGAACTTCAATGCTGCCCGTGCTGCCTTGCAGAAGGGAGTGTATATCATCAAGTCCGATAACTTAACCTCTAAAATCGCGGTCAAATGAAAAAGTTCATCACCTTCCTTTTGGCCATGATGCTCACATGGGCAGCATCGGCACAGACACTCAATGTGGTGGTGGGCGACGTCACCTACCAGTTCCCTGCCGCACAGGCCGGCGACATGACCTACACCGATGGCACATCGCTGACCATCTGCAATCGGACGTTTGTCATCAGCGACATCACCAATATCTATGTGGACAATGCCGCTGTGACCAGCAACGAAGTGGCTGTTTCCTATAGCGGTGCCAGTGCGCAGGTGACCGTGGCTGGCAATGTGGCGCAATACGTCACTCCCACCGTCTCAGGTGCACATGTCAGCATTGCACAAAGCAACACCGATGCAGTGGACGATGACGAGATAACCTATGTGCTGACAGGCTCCTCTTCCGATGGCGAGTTCGACCTCTCGGGTTCGTATAAGTGCACCGTTTCGTTGGCAGGCGTGACGCTGACCAATCCCAATGGTTCGGCCATCAACATTGCGAACAAGAAACGCATCCAAATCAGTGCCAAGAGGGGCACCGAGAATACGTTTGCCGATAGTGCCGATGGCGAACAGAAAGCCTGCATTTACAGCCGAGGACAGATACAGTTGCAAGGCAACGGAACGCTCAACGTGGTGGGCAACACGAAGCATGCCATCAAGAGCGCATCTTACATCTCGGTGAAGAATCTCACGCTCAACATCACCTCGGCTGTTGCCGATGGCATCAGTTGCGAAGAATATTTCCAGATGAAGAGTGGCACCGTGACTATCAACGGTGTGGGCGACGACGGCATACAGTGTGACATTGACGAAGAACAAACGGGCGAGATTGTGGCGACCGACGAGGTGGATGCTCACGAAGACGAGGATGGTGGCAACGTGTATTTGGAAGGTGGAATGCTCACCATCACCGCTATGGCTACAGCCAGCAAAGGCATCAAGGCCGATGGAACCGTGAATGTCAGTGATGGCACCTACATCCTCAATGCCAATGGTGACATTGATCTCACAGGCATCGATACAAACGGCTATATCGACCCCTCCTACACGGCAGGCATCAAAGCCACAGACTTTGTACAGAATGGCGGCGACATCACCGTCAATGTGAAAGGAACAGCAGGTCGTGGCGTGGCAGCCGAAAACACGCTAACAGTGAATGAAGGCAGCGCGCTGAAGGTGACCAGCACCGCAGCCACCAAGGCCAGCAGTTCCGGCACAGCCAGCACTTCTGCGTATTTCTGTACAGCCAAAGGACTGAAGGCCACTCAGGTCTTCATTCATGGAGGTGCCATCACTGTCACCTCCAGTGGCGCGGCCAGCAAAGGCATCAAAGCCGATGACGGAAATCTCACCATCACGGGCGGCACCATCACCGTCACCATGAGCGGTGCAGGCGCTGTTGACTATACCGAGAAAGACGGCAAGGGCTGTTCCGGACTCAACGCTGACGGCAACATGACCATCAGTGGTGGCACCATCACACTGAAAAGCACGGGTACTGGTGGTAAAGGCATGAAATGCGATGGTGTGCTCACTATCAGCGACGGCACTATCACCTCCACCGCTGCTGGTTCTAAGTTCACATCGGGCAGTTACACCGCCTCGGCGAAAGCCATCAAGAGCACAGGTGCCATGACCATCAGCGGAGGCAGCATCACCGCTTCCTCTAGCAGTCATGAAGCCATCGAGAGTAAAAACATTCTCACCATTAGCGGTGGCAATATCTATGCAAGTGCAAACAACGATGCCATCAACTCCAGCAGCGACATGTACCTGAAAGGTGGTTATATCTTTGCACATTCTACAGGAACCGCCACAGGAGCCGACGGCATTGATGCTAATGGTAACCTCTACGTGCAGGGAGCCACAGTCTATGCTATCGCGCACGGGTCTCCCGACGTGGCATTCGATGCTAACTCTGAAGGTCAGAAGAAACTCTACGTGCAGAGTGGAACACTCGTGGGCATTGGTGGACTTGAAAGTGGAGCCAGCCTCACGCAAGCCTGCTACCAACTGGGTAGTTCTGGCACCAACACAGGCGGTGGAAACACAGGGGGCCGTCCTGGTGGTGGTCCTGGCGGTGGTGGCCCTGGTGGCGGTGGTAACACTGGCACCCAGGCATGGACAGCCAACACATGGTATGCCCTCTATTCCAACGGCACACCTGTCCTTGCCTTCAAGACCCCATCCAGTGGTGGCGCTGCACTCGTTGTGTCAACGGCAGGCACCGTCACCCTCAAGTCGGGTGTGTCTGTCACGAGCGACACCATTTGGAGCGGCATGGGCGCTACCAGCGGCATGAGTGGTGGTACTGATGCCACGCTCACCACCTATAGTAGCGGAGGTGGCAACCAGCCTGGATGGTAAGAAACTGCAATAAAATCAGTTAATTGTAAAGATATGGAAAAAGTGAAGGTGTTGATTGTGGGGGCTGGCCCTGCAGGATGCACGTGCGGACTGCTGCTGCTGAAAAAGAAAGTGGAGTGTCTGGTCATAGACCAGGCAGAGTTTCCTCGTGACAAGATTTGTGGTGGTGGACTCCCTCCACGTTCTTACCGCTTCCTCAGCCAACTCCTCCCCGAGTTCCGCTACGACTACAACAACGTGAAGCGGCTCAAACTGTCGATAGAGGGCAGGGAGGTGATTGACATCCAGATGAAAGAGGAACTGCGCATCGTGAAACGACGCCAGTTCGACGCTCAGTTGCTGGAAACCTATCAGAAGAGTGGGGGAGCCTTCCTCAACGATTCGCTGATGGACATAGAGGAGAAGGACGGCGAGGTGATTGCTACGCTCAAGTCGGGCAGGCAGATGTCATGCGACTATCTGGTGGGAGCCGATGGTGCCAACAGCCGTGTGAGAAAGTATCTCAATCCTCATTGCGACCGTGGTTCGTTCATTCTGGAGCAATATGGCCCCAAGTCGCCAGAGAACGCCATCCAAATCAATCTCTCGGCATCCTATCAGATAGGATACTACTACAGTTTTCCCAATGCGGCCTGCGATGTGCAGGGCTTTGGCGACAAGAACACCACCCTCCAGTCCTTCCGTCAAGTGCTTCGCGAGATGGGGTGCCCCGACCTCAAACCGATGGGTGCCTACATTCCCCAATCCACCGACTATCCTCTCCACGAGCGCATCCTCTTGATTGGCGATGCAGGTGGTTATGCCAATCGCCTCACCTTCGAGGGCATCTATTATGCCTTCCTCACAGCCAGCCATGCAGCCGAAGCCATCAGCACGGGACGTCCCTTTGCTGAGGTCTGCCGCCGCACCTTCGTCCGCAAACGCACAGAGGAGCGTGTTGCCCGCTTTTTCTATAGTAAGACAGGCTTGGGGATTCTGCGCTTCTTGTGCCGCACCAGCCCTTGGTTGGTGAGATGGTGCTTCATAAGGTTGACAACCTGATGGGTGTTACTTGCTGAACACTTTCTGTCCACCTACGATATACAAGCCCTTTGTAGGACGGTTGACCCGTCGGCCTGTGATATCATAGAGGGCTGGCGCGATGCAAGTCGCAGGGGTCTTTAACCCTTAAACTTTAAACTCTAAACTTTATTCGTGTGCAAAGGTATGACGAAAAATCCTATTGCAATAGCATTATTTTATGCTGCAATAGGATAAAATTACCCTTATGCCATTTTTCCTGGCATAAGACACGGTGCAGACGATTGGGGTACAGTATGGGTGTTCTATGGCAAAAACGAAACTGTGATAACCTCCTATTTCTTAGGCAAAAATTTCACAATGCAGTCAATACATATCGGTTTCTCAGTAATCGTATCAACAAAGACATTAGCTGGATGCATGTCTTCAAGAGCCAAGCGTTCAGAAATATAGTTTACACCCTGTCCGTTCCAATTGTCACGAAAGCCCTTTGTGGCAACCATATTGTCAATTTCACCTTTCGTCGCTAATCGTAGGCAGTTTACGTATGGCTGAGTCAATACAATGCGCATCAGGTTGTCGCTATCGCGGGTGAATCCAATTACCTTCATCGCTGTTTCAGGAAACAGGACGTTGTGTAGCACAATGGCATCAAGAGCCTTTTGCCAAGTGGAATAGATGGAAGTTCTTTCTTTAACTACCGACGTGTTTCCTTCTTTATAGTAAACCTTAGCCTCGGCACCTTGTGCAATCTTTGAGCCAAATTCCTGTGTCAGAATCTGTTCTGAGTCGTCTTCCCACAGATTGGCAGCCTTGGCCCATTGCTCTATTAGTTTCTCCTGACATTCGTCTATTTGCCAGTTTGCGAGGCTTCCTTCGCCGCCTTCAGCATTGCCACCTGCTGTAAGGCTTGCTGTCGCGTAGCATGCGATGACGGACGCCCCAATGAGAGGCGCACCTGCCGTGCAGAGTCCTGCATGCTCTGATAAATTGAATCTAGGAAAATCTTCTGTCCCATTTTGTATATCGTTTATGTAATTATCTATTTCTTGTAACGTTATATCGGTAAAGCCTTCGTTGGCTATAATTCCAAATATATGTTCTAATCTCATCATCAATCTTGATTAATCTGCTGCAAAGATACACTTTTCCCAACGAAAAACTATCACTTTAATGCATTTTTCTTAGCGAATTTTCCTATTTTCACCTTCTTCTGCTGCCTTGCTGGAATAAAGGTCTTCAGTGAAAATTGGATAAAAGTGCTGGTTGTTCTGATGCGTCACACTTCTTCCATTGTACAAATCCTTCTGCATGGTGAGGTAGAAGTCACGCAAGCCTAACGGAGTCATCTGTAACTTCGCTAATGCGTCCATTGTGGAATGATACTTCATGTCGATGAGTGTAGGCAGTTTGTCCATACCCAACTCCTTGAAGCCATTGCGCACATACAGGTCGAGAATGAAGTTGGCAAACTCCTGCTGTTGCTTCGTCACCTTCTTCTTCATGTCCTCACGCAAGATTTCTGCTCGTTTTTCACGTTCCATCGGAGTGGTGTTGTAAGCAAGATATGCCAACACATCCAGCATGTCGCACTTCTCCATTTGTAACAATCTGCGTACCACCTCCAGTTTGTCTTCTTGGAAGCCTGAACGCTCCAGCACATCCAACAACTGTTCTCTGGTGTCTGGCTGACTCCATTTTTCACGCAAGTCTTCCTCTCCATCCAGGAATTCAGGCAACGCGCCAAACAGCCTTTTGATATATTCATCCAGCGTCAGCAATTCGTCGCCAAACTGAATGCGTTCTTCCCAATCGGTGTGCAGCATGAGGGAGCGCAGTTTTGATAGTTTCACCACCACTTGCTTCTTAGGTCTTCCTCCACTACAAGTACAAGGCAAATGTCCACATACAGGACAAGGTTCTGGAATATTGGGAGGACACACACATGGATCTTGTCCACACTTAGGACAGATTCCCTTCGGTTTCTTGTTACAAGTACAAGGATAATTCCCACACAACGGGCAGAATGGGTCGCCATCCCATTCTGGATCTTGGAAATTCGCCGATGCCCCCACAAAATCATAGAGTGTAAAGAAATACTTACCTTCAAACAAACGGGTTCCACGACCCAAAATCTGCTTGAACTCCACCATATTGTTCACAGGTCTCAGCAACACGATGTTTCTCACGTTTCTTGCATCCACACCTGTTGAGAGTTTTTGCGAGGTGGTCAGGATGGTGGGTCGCAGCAAGTCATTGTTTTGGAAAAGTTTCAGTTGCTTTTCTCCCTTATCGCCATCATCGGCAGTCACTCGTTCGCAATAGTTCGAGTCGGGCACACGCTTCCACTTGTTAATCATCGCCATAATCTGATAGGCATGCGACTGGGTGGCGCAGAACACCAATGTCTTTTCATTGGGGTCTATCTTGCCCAGCAGTTCCCTCACACGATGCTCGTCACGTTCCTTCAGTTGGATGTTGCCAGAATAGAAATCGTTTTCCGTATATACCTTCTTCTTATCGATGTCACCTTCCACATCATCGTTGGGGTTATACTGATAAGTGTCAATATTGCTGGTTGCCACTTGTACACGGAAGGGAGTCAAGAAACCGTCCTCGATGCCTTGTTTCAGCGAGTAGGTATAGACGGGGGCACCAAAATATTCGTAGGTGTTGGCATTCACCTTTCGTCGAGGTGTGGCAGTCATACCTAACTGCACGGCAGGCTCAAACCAGTTCATCAGTTCGCGCCACTCACTTTCATCATTTGCACCACCACGATGGCACTCGTCGATGATGATGAAGTCGAAGAAATCTCTTGGCCATTGCTGGTAATAGGGCGCGCCTCCCTCTTCAGGGCTTCCCATTACTGTTTGGAAGATAGTGAAGTACAAGTGTCGTGCAGTAGGCAGGCGATTGTTATGCTTTTTGTCGTGAATCAGTTCGGGTGTCACACGCTCCATCGCATCCTCAGGGAACTGCTCAAAGTCGTTCTTCGCTTGGTTTGCCAAGATGTTTCTGTCCGAAATAAAGAGGATGCGAGGCTTCTTGTCTGTTCCCCTTGTGTTCCAATTCGTCTCGTAGAGTTTCCAACAGATTTGGAAGGCCGTGTAGGTCTTTCCTGTACCTGTTGCCATTGTGAGTAGGATGCGATTTTGCCCTTTGGCCACAGCACTCAGCACAGCATCAATGGCGATTTCCTGATAGTAGCGAGGTTCACGCCCGCCACCTCGATTCAGAGGACACAGGTTGAATCTGTCACGTTGTGGGTTCACCTCCGTGTAGGTCATTGCCCATAGTTCTTGCGGACTTGGGAACTTCTGCACAGGCCCTTCCTTCGAGGGGATGATGTATTTGCCTTCCTCGTCTTTCACGCCCATGTCAATGCCCCAAATCTCATCGCCATTGGTGGCATAGGCGAAACGGATATGCAGCAACTCTGCGTAGCGTTTGGCTTGTGGGATGCCCACGCTCACATCCAACGTGTCTGCCTTCGCTTCAATCACCGCCAACTTCTTTTTCTTGTACTCCAAGATATAGTCAGCCTTCTTGGGGTGACGATTCTGAGGCAGAGCACTCACTTGACCAGGGGCAATCTGATAGGCACGCTGCTCAGTCAGTATCTCACTTTCGGGCACTTGCTCCCAACCCACACCATACAGGGCAGGGTCAATCTTCTTTCGTCTGGTTGCTGTTTCGTCCATGTTTCTGTTCCTTTATGGTCTTCTTCATACATGGCACAGAAACATGGAAGTGTGTACCTACTTTTTCTGGTACATCTTCAATGGCTGGCGCAAAGTGGAACGGATGCTGAGCACCGTCAAACTGCGTGAGTCATAGTGGAAAATAATGGTGAAGCCCATTAGATAAAAGAAACGCACATCCGCACGAGTGGATGGGCTGCTAGCAGTGGGCATTAGTGCCAATTGTTCAAGGTCTGCCATCAGATTACTCAGCAAACGTCGGCTATATTCATCCGTTCCGTTGCGCTTGTCGTAGAAAGTCAATATCTTCTGCAACTGCACAGTGGAACGGCGACTGAATGCAATCAATCGAGCCATCTCGAAAACAAGCTTTTAAATTCACCCATTGAAACGACCTCACCGCGCTCCACCTCTGCGATTTCCTCTTCTATGTCGGGAGTGACCTGCAACACGCCCTCCACCACATGGGCAAATGGCATATCGTTGGGAATGCACACATTTTCGTAAGCATAGGCAGCCATCGCAGGTTCTTGCACCATCTGGCTATTGCCGTCTTCTTCTATCAGTGGATAAGGTTTGCTTTCTTTCATCGTAATCTAATTTCGCCACAAAGATACAATGCAATACAGAAACCTCCAAATTTATTCCACTAATTCTGTGCCATGATGTCAAAGAGCGATGATATAGTTTTGTCTTTTTATTCAAATACTTCTCTTAACATTGCTTGTTTGAGGGCATCGCACTCGGCGATGGTCTTCTGCTGCAACTCCTCTAACTTACGGATATTGGAGGAAAGGGAGTCGAGATGGGAGACGATGATTTGTTGGTCTTCCTTTGAGGGAAATACTATCGGTATCTTGGCAATATCTGAAGGCTTTATCTCCATCACTTTAAATCCATGAACATATGGTTCTTTTTCTTGTTGAAATATTGAAGACTTAAAGTAATATGACATAAAAATTGGATTTAGTTCATGCTTGTATATTGCAGCATGAGCTCCTACTGAGATATCATAATCACCCATCCATGCTGTACATTTACACGAACCTGCAACATCTTCACTTGTAATTGCTATGATGAGATTTCCTTTGGAAGCGAGTTTGTCATGTCTTACCATTCCATTAGGAATTGAGGTTAAATGTTCATATGTCACAGGACCAAATGTTGTATGAATTTGCCCATAATGGATACAGGGGTATCCATCTTTCACGAAATCATTCTTTGCAAAGTTTATTCCACGTGAGAATGTTCCAACCTCTCCCAACTTTTTCTCTTCCCATCCCTCTTTGGGTTTCATACATTCCGTAAGTTCTGCTTGGAAGAGTTTGCGGGCTTCGTTGACATGCTTTTCGGCATTGGCTTTTAGAGCATCGATATGGGAAAAGGCTGCATCTAAACGGGTAACGATAGAACGCTGTTCGGGAAGAGTGGGAACAGGGATTTCCACAGATGTCACCACTTGCTGTGTCAAACTTGGCAAAGTTGTACCAGTATTCTTTTTAGACCAATCTATACTTTTAACAAAATAATAGATGAACTTGCTGTCATTTCCAGGCAGAGCTGTTATCCCAAACGCTGTATCCACGTTCCAAAAGCGTTTTTCTATAAATTGTGGATTATTTATGCTTCCCTTTCTACCAAGAATCGTTGTTCTTGCTTCACATAAGAAATCATTGGCATAACCCATAACAGTTCCGCCACTCCCATAAATAGGATACTGCCCATTCTCAGAAAGAACTTCTTTTTGGTTTTTGCCATGAATGACTCTTGCAACCTCTCCCAACTTCTTATAACTCCAACCCTCCTTCATCCTACCATCTCCTTTATATCATTCAACAAAGACTGCGATTCACTTTGTAGTTTGAGCAGAGACGCAACAATCTCGGCAGATGTGCGTTCATCCACCTCTTCCACCTTGTTGGGGTTCTTCACACTCAGGTCGTAGTCGCTGCCCAAGGTGCTCACGTCAAGTGTCCACGAATTTTCGCTGTCGGCTTTGGTCTTTTGTAGAGCGAGGAAGTCTGCCAAGTCGTCTTCGTTGAGGGCATTGGTCTTGCCGAGGTTGCGCCCTGGATTGAGTTGGTAGTACCAAATCTTCTTGGTGGGAGTGCCCTTGTCGAAGAATAGCACAACGGTCTTCACGCCTGCCCCTTGGAACACACCGCTTGGCAGGTCGAGAATGGTGTGAAGGTTGCATTGTTCCGTCAGCACCTTGCGGAGCTGGGCAGCATCACTATTCGAAAGGAAGGTGTTCTTGATGACGATGCCAGCACGACCGCCCACTTTCAGCATCTTGATGAAGTGCTGCATGAACATATAGGCCGTTTCGCTGGTGTTGATGTCGAAGTTCTGCTTCACCTCGCCTCGTTCGCTGCCACCAAAGGGAGGGTTGGCAAGAATCACGTTCTTGCGGTCTTTCTCCTGAATCTGCGAGAGGTTTTCTGCCAACGTATTGCCACGGATGATGTTGGGTGCTGCCACGCCGTGGAAAATCATGTTCATGGTGGCGATGATGTAAGGCAGGGGCTTCTTCTCCTTGCCGAAGAAAGTATCTTCCTGCAAAGTCTTGTTGTCGGCTGTGCTCTTCACCTTCTCGTTCATGTAGGCGAATGCCTCGCAAAGGAAGCCCGCCGACCCGCAGGCAGGGTCGTACACCGTCTCACCAATCTGAGGGTCAACCACCTTGACGATGGTGCGGATGAGCGGACGGGGCGTGTAGTACTCGCCACCATTTCTGCCCGCATTGCCCATCTTGGCAATCTTCGATTCGTAGAGCACCGTCATTTCGTGCTTGTCCTCGGCTGTCTGGAAATGAAGCTGGTCAATCAGGTTGATGACTTCGCGCAGGTTGTAGCCAGAGGTGATTTTGTTGCGCAGTTCGGCAAATATCTCGCCAATCTTATACTCCAAGGTCTTGGCACTCGTGGCAGTCTTCTGAAACTCGCGCAAGGTGGGGAAGAGTTTCGTATCGACAAACTGAGTCAAGTCGGGGCCCGTCATCGCGTTCACCGTGTCGAGCGAGCCGTCTTGCTTTTTAGGCGCAGCCCACTGGCTCCATCGCAGATAACCTGTGATGATGGGTTTGTACTCTTTGCCGCTGAGCATCGCCTTCATCTCCTGTTCCTGCTCCAAATCATTCAGATACTTCAGAAACAGCAGCCAAGAAGTCTGTTCGATATAATCCAATTCAGTGCTGCATCCTGCCTCGTTGCGCAAGATGTTGTCGATGGCATTAAAGGTCTGTTCGTATTGCATACACGTAGTTTTAGGCAGCAAACGTTATCGGATTGCATATAGGCTTTTGCCATCAAGACCTCCAGACATGGAAATAGCGTAGAACACGCTACTTACCCATATCTGGAGGCCCTGACAAAGCCTATATAACCTGATAAGTTGTGCCTACGCTATCGCATAGGCATCAATCTTGTCTTTGGTTATATAAATATCTATGAATTTGTCAGGTTCCCAGATATTACCAACAACATTAATGCTGTGTTATTATTTTTCAATATGTCACACCAGCCCTCCGCTGAAGTTATGTACTGGTGATTGAGTGCAAAGGTACAACATTCTTTTTTACACAACAAAAAAAGGTGAGGATTTTTTCCTCACCTTGATTGTATGGTGTTAGAAAGAACTGTTGGAACAGTCTCTTTTGTGGTGGTGTAATATGCGTTGTTGGGCGCGTGTAAGTTGCTTTGCCGAATGACTGGAATATGTTCAACGGAGGCAGTGGGGAAACCTCCACTGACTCAGTGTAAGAGTCTCCATCAAGGTAGTGTAAGTGATAAACTCGATTCCTTGTTGGAATTGATCAATTCGTAGAAGGAATTGATGAATAAGTAGAAGGAATTGATCAATTCATAGAAGGAATTTATGAAAAGAATTTGGAAGTGAAGTGAAAAAGTGCTACCTTCGCGGTGAAAAGGGGAAGGGGCTTGGGAACTTCCAAATTGCCAGTGCAAAGATACGGATTTTTCTCGTCTTTGTCAAGTGTTTTTCTCCTTATGCGCGATTTTTTTGAAGTCTGAATACCTTTATCAAACGAAAGAACAATGGAATATACTTTTCAAGAAATGCCCGATGTGCACGGGACGGGCAAGCGCAAGGTCTATCCGAAGCCGTTCCACTGCGGACGGGTGGCGACTGATTTCTTCATGAAGGACGTGGCGGGACAGACGGCGTATGCGGCTGGGGCGATTGAGGCGCTGGTCAGCACCATGACGGAAGCAATGGACATTTATCTGAAGTTGGGACACTCCGTGAAGGTGGAGGGACTGGGCACTTTCAGCATCGCTCTCGGCATGAAGGGCCGCGAGGAGGCTGAGGAGGTGAAGGAGAAGGGTGAGCGGTATGACACCAATGGGGTGTACATCAGAAGCATCAATTTCCTGCCCGACCCGCGTTGGGTGGAACGGTTGCGCAGAACGACGGAACTGAACAAGGTGGGGGATGTGAAGAAACTCCACAAGGTGAAGTCCACACGCGAGGAACGGCTACGGATGGCGCTCGACTATCTGGAAGGGCAGCCCATGATACGCATCGGCGACTATGCTTTCATCACAGGGTTGAGCTGGCCGGCAGCCCGTAAGGAACTGCACAGTTTTGCCGACGACCCCACGAGCGGCATCCGCAAAACGGGGCGTGGCAATCAACTGGTGTTTGTGAAGAGAGTGCCTGTGCAACCCTAAAACCGCGGAACCATGCAAATGCCGATTGAATCGCTGAACCTGCTGATGCTGAATGTGGGGTTCGCCCGACATGACAACGACTGGAACTGGCAGCAGGTGAACTCGCCCTTCACGCGCATCTATTGTGTGACGGAGGGGGAGGCGAGGCTGCACATCGAGAGTCCTTTTTCTGATGTCGTCAATCTTCGCCCCCATCATCTGTACATCATTCCTGCCTACACGACGCACTCGTATGAGTGTCATGGGGTGTTCTGCCATTACTACCTGCACGTGTATGAGGGTTTCAAGAAGGAGACGGGTGTGATGGAGCGTTATGACTTGCCCACAGAGGTGGAGGCGCAGGCGGGCGATGAGGAGCTGATGGCGGAGATGTGCAGGCGGCATCCGGAGGCGCGTCTGCCCGAGAGCAACCCGATGTCGTATGACAACACGGGACGGTTTGCCGATTATGTGCGTCGCTACGGACGGCTTCCGCTGCACGAGAAGATGCAGTTGAGGGGAGCAACGCTGATGCTGTTCTCGCGGTTCATGGAGCATGCGAAGGAGAAGTTGTGGACGCGCGACGAAAGGATGGTGAGGGTGCTGGCGCATATCCACCAGAACATCTGCGAGGACATCGACATCGAAACGCTGGCACAGGTGGCATGTGTGACGAAGCCTTATCTCATCAGGGTGTTCAAGCACGAACTGGGCTTGTCGCCGCTGCAGTATGTCAACCACAAGAAGGTGGAGAAGGCGCAGTTGCTGCTGCTGACGGAGAATATGGCGGTGAAGGAGGTGGCTTATTCGTTGGGATTCAACGACCACTCGTACTTCATCCGTCTGTTCAAGAAAATAACGGGCAGGACACCGATGGAATATCGACAGATGTGCAATTCTTAATTTTGTCCTATCATTTCTTTATTTTCTCCCATCGTCTGTTGGCTGTTTCAGCTACCTTTGCACACGAATAACGTTTAGCGTTTAAAGTCTAAGGGTTAAAGACCATGCGGCTTGCATCGCGTCAGCCCTCTGTAAACTCTAAACTCTCAACTTTAAACTATACAAATAACAATATGCAGTACAGAGAATTAGGCAAGACGGGAATGAAGATTTCCCATTTGTGTTTCGGCGCATCGTCGTTGGGCAGCGTGTTTCACGAGACAAAAGAGGCTGAGAGCATCGAGGCGGTGGAAACGGCTGTGGAGGGCGGCATCAACTTCATCGACGTGAGTCCCTATTACGGACACTACAAGGCTGAAACGGTGTTGGGCAAGGCGCTCAAGCGCATCCCCAGAGAGAAATACTTCTTGAGCACGAAGGTGGGACGCTACGGCAAGGACGGTGTGAACACATGGGATTACTCTGGCAAGCGTGCCACGGAGAGTGTGTATGAGAGCATGGAGCGTCTGAATGTGGACTTCATCGACCTCATCAACGTGCACGACATCGAGTTTCAGGCAGCATTGGAGGGCGGATTGCAGAAGGTGGTGGACGAGACACTGCCTGCGCTGGTGGAGTTGAAGAAGAAAGGTGTGGTGGGGCATGTGGGCATCACGGACCTGCAGTTGGAGAACCTGAAGTGGGTGATTGACCACTCGGAGGAGGGCACCGTGGAGAGTGTGCTGAACTTCTGCCACTACTGCCTGAACGACGACAAACTGGTGGATTTCCTCGACTTCTTCGAGCAGAAGGGCATCGGTGTCATCAATGCCTCGCCGCTGAGCATGGGTCTGCTGTCCGTGCGTGGTGTGCCCGACTGGCATCCTGCTCCCAAACCATTGGTGGAAGCCTGCGCCAAGGCCGCACAGCATTGTGCCGACAAGGGCTATGCCATTGAACGTCTGGCCATCCAGTATTCGGTGAACAACCCACGCATCGCTGGTACGCTCTTCTCATCAGCCAACCCTGCCAACGTGAAGCGCAACATTGAGTGGGCGAACGAGGAACCTGACTGGGAGTTGGTGAAGGAAGTGCAAGATATCATTGGAGCTCAGAAGCGAGTATCATGGGCAAACTCATGAATGAAAGGTAAAAGTGAAAAATGAAAAGTGAAAAATGAAAAGTGAAAAATGAAAAGTGAAAAATTTGCTACCGCACGTGTTTGTCCCACAGGTAGCTTGCAAGTGCGGTAGCAAATTTTTCACTTATCACTTTTACTTTTTACCTTTCACGCGGTAGCAAATTTTTCACTTATCACTTTTACTTTTTACCTTTCACGCGGTAGCAAATTTTTCACTTATCACTTTTACTTTTTACCTT